>MDTC01002905.1_pt1 | contig 93003 bp, 63 predicted proteins | sample 811181 | NCBI WGS metagenome assembly MDTC01 (sample SAMN05326644, study PRJNA326480) | marine metagenome | isolation source: seawater | place: Pacific Ocean: North | collected 2011
GAGAGGAAGGGGGAAGTCACGAAGTGACAGGGGGATGGAGAGGTTTGTCGAAGGGGTGGTTGCAAAGTGAATGAAGCAAATGACAACCGCATATGTTGTCCGAACAATCGAGCGTCTGGAGGATACTGCTTGCAGTATCCGTATTGCCCTAAGGGATTGTAACGTGTATTCAGGTGCATTTTGCGAAGGCACAAGTGCAACTGCCCCTGGATCAGAAACCTAGTAAAGACCCCCCTTTTTGCACAGTGCGGTCATTTTGCACCATTTGAAGTGCAGCAAGTACGACCATCTACACCTGACACACACAAAGCGAAGCAAAAACACAAAAGACCCCCCCTTTCCCCTCCCCCCCAAAGACGCCTCCCAGCGCCGATAATCCGCCCTCTCACGCATAAACATGCTCTATTCTTCAACACATCACACATGCTTTTTAGCATCGCATGTGTGAAAGAGACAGCCCTTTCAGATAAATTCCCTCTCTGCATCTCTCCCTATCTCCCTGAGATCGCTCAAAACATAGTTTGTTAACTTGTTAATTTGTTAATTCTTCATACATTTCACTTCATCGTTATACAACCACACAACCACATCCTTATGAAGATGAACAAACGCTTCAAAGCATCTTTCTCACATTCTTCAAACTGTGCCTCTTTTTGTAGAGGAGTTCCATATACGGTGAAAGCATTTCAGAAGAATATCGAAAGATTTTTTCCCAATTCCACATGACTTTTGCGCATTCCACACAGACATTTCCCACCTCTTCCAAGAACGGCTCTCCCCTTTACCGTAAAGATTTACATATACACAAACACCCCTTCGGCGAGAATGATGCATCTCTCAAGAACACACCACACCACACAAAGCTTTGTAAAAAGAGTGCCTATTTCCCCGAGTGAATCTATCAAGACATTGTGTTCAATTTGATTGCAATACAAACGAACAACTCCAGCCTCCCAACAACGAAACAACCCCATTTGCAAAGATGGATATGCCTGGAGAAACTTTCACACATTTGCACCTTTTCATCTTTACTAGCCTTGCACACCCCTACTCTATTGAAGCGAACACGTGCAAAAAGGTACACTTTACGGACATGACAACAAAGGCTTAAAAAGACCTGTGAGAACTTTTGAAAAAAGGGGTTTTTGTCACATTTCGTGTTGATTTGAGCAGAGTATCTTCACTTCCTGACACTGAAGCGTGACAAAATAAACGCAAAAAAGCCCCCCTCTTTCACCTACCAGGAATGTTCTCATTCAAAGAGAAAGTCCAACAACCCCAAAAAGTGCTGCTCATTTCCATGAATGATCGCCTACAAGGTCTGTCATGGTGCACGTTTTTACATTGCACAAGGATATATCGACATGTTCGTAGGGTAAGTGGGGTGTGGATTTTTCTTGCGATGAAAATGGCCTCTTGAAAGGTTGGTGAACTTGATCAATCAAGATCTCTCACATTCGGCATGTCTTTGTTGATAAAAAGATTTTTCGATCAAGTTGATCTTATTGTGAACAAACACAAAACAGAACAACATCGACAAAAGGCGGTGTAAGCGTTGCTTTTTTGTGTTGGGCATCTTGTAAAACGAGCTAAAGTGTGAATGGTAAAGGGGTCGAATGGTGATAGAGGGATGAAAACATTGTGTATGTTTGCCTTATTTGTGTTGTGTGCCTTAACACTCAAAGAGAAGAAAGAAGTGCCCCACTCACCAGAACAATTGGCAAGGGTTGGCATAAGTGGTCAAGCATTGTGAGGATTGTGTTGAGATCTTGAGCGCTTCTTTGAGGAATGTTTTGCGACCTTCATAAGGATACAGAGAGCTCGATGAAGATGTTGAGCACGAGATCGCAAACGATCAGGATATGTGGATGAAAAGATCAAGAATGATCGAGCGATATTTCCAAAGAGATCGCAAATAATCAGACCCATTCAAGAAGCATTCAAAGACAAGTTGACCGAGATCGAAAATGATCTTTTGAATTTTTCAGCTGGTGTGAGAAGAGTTGGCAAGATTGAAGAGCGATCTGCTTGGATCATTTTCGATCTGTGAAAAAGCATGGCCAAAACCACCAGGAGGTCTTGGGTGGTGGTCAACAATTTGACTTTATATCTCACTGAAAATGCGACAGAAACCCGTAAGTCCTAAAATAACTGGTTGTTTTTTTGACCGACCTGTTTGGGTTCTTTATAAAGAATACAAGAATTAACTTGAGGAGAAGAATCAATGGGCTATGTAGTTGTCATTCATAACCAAAAAGGTGGTACTGGAAAGAGCACCACTGCCACGAGCCTGGCCACTCTACTGAGCCTGATCCAGCGTGACGTGGTGCTGATCGACAGTGATCCCCAGGCGAACGCGACGGATGCGATGGGCTTTAAAAAGCGTCGCGAACGTGGTGGAAAGGGCTACGCTGAGTTTTTAACGTCCAAGCGCACCGGGCGCACGATCGTCAAGCGACGAGTCCAGCGCTCAGGACAGGTCGGGCAGGTAGGTGTCCTCAGCGCATGCCGCGAGAAGCTGATCTCACTAGAGGCCCAGCTCCAGCATCCTTTGATCAACCTTGATACAGAAGCTGTCGCAGACAAACTCGTCGATCTCGCAGATCAACACGATTACGTGATCGTCGACACTGCACCCGGTGTGACCCACCTGACCGTCGCCGCATTGAAAGCCGCAGATGTGATCATCTGCCCCATGCTTCCGACAGAATGGGCGATGGAAGGGATTCGTCAGGTCTACTCAACACTCGAAGCTGTCCGTGAATCCGAGGTCCCAGTCTGGCCTCTCCTCGTCATGGGTAGCAAAAACCGCGCGACCAAGCAAACCCTCAAGACTATCCGCGAAGCCTACGGAGACAGCGTGTTTGAAAACATCATCCGTCGCAGCGGAGCTGTAGAAGGCTACGAAGGTCGCGGAAAGACGATGATCCAGGTCCGCAGCACCTCGACCGCGTCGCAAGATTATGTGGCTTTTACCCAAGAATTCCTCGTCCGTATGGAATCAGAAGGGTAGATCCTCTTTTTTATCAATCATCCAAAGGACCGGAATCATCACCGGTTCTAGGACGAAAAGGCTCCTAAAGATACTGACAGATGTCCCGATGCCAATCGCGGATCTCTTGCACATCCAAAAACTGGAGGTTCAACAGTGAATTCATCAAAACCGAAATTAAACGGTACAGATCTTGGGCAGCTTTTTGGTGGCAAGGCAAAACGTAAACCACGTCGGGTACCTGGTCCCAAAAAGACCCCAGCTGTCGCAAAAGAAACAAACACCGTAGAAGAAGACAAAAAGGTCGAAAGTACCGAAGTCAAAGAGGCTAAAGAGGCCAACCTCACCAAAGAGAAAAAGACCAAAGCGGTCGAAAACACCGAAGCCAAAAAGGCCAAAAGCGCGTCCACCAAAAAGACGAAAGTCGACAAAGAAGCAACCAAAGAGAGCGCGAAAAAAGCCAAAAAGGCAAAGAAGGCCAAGAAAGCCAAAAAAGCAGCCAAGAAGGCCAAAGACGTCCCTTCTGCGCAAGATACCGAAACACAGACAGAAGCTGTTGCCGTCAAAGAAGTCAACATCACAGACAACGCAACCGAGACAAAGACTTCTGTTGAGACGCAAGAGACTCCCAAAGAACCCACAACTCAAGAACTTGCGCCTTTGACAGCACCCACAACACAAGCAGACTCATCCGAAGACACACCTGCAGCGGACACGACCACAGCATCAACACCACAAGAAGAAGCCGCTGCAACCGAAACAACAACTGAACTCGTCGCCGAAGCCACCACAGAGACCATCACCGAAACAGCTGACATCGTCGACGAAACAACAACCGAGACCATCACTGAAGCCTCAACAGAACAACACACCGAGGTAACAGCTTCTGAGACGGTTTCTACACAAGGGCAGGGGACTCCCTCTGTCACCCTCACAACAGAAGACACAACAACCGAATCCACACCAGCACAAGCTACGATCTCCGAAGTCGCAGAAACGACACCTTCCGTCACTGTCACAACAACAGAATCAACACCAGCGCCCGTGACCGTGAATGAGACGAATGTCGAGACCGCGATAACCGAAACTTCAGCACCTGAGACTGCTGTCGAGACGCAAGAAACACCCCAAGCACCTACAACACAAGTCTCTGCGCCTCAAACAGAACACACACCTGCACCTGTCGTCGAAACCATCACACCCGAAGTACCCGCTCCGGCAGTCGAGACCACAGCAACCGCAGCAGTCGAAACCACAGTGACAACAACACAAGCACCTGCAGCTGCGATCACAACACCTGCTGAAGTCGCTCCTGTCACAGAGACATTCGCAGAACCTACACCAGCACAAACAACTCCAGCACAACCATCAGAAAATCAAACTGTTTCTGTCGCTTCGAAGATCGTTGCGACTCCAGAAACTTCCGAGACCATTACAGAGCTTGCAACCCCTGTGATGACTTCGGAGGTGGCTTCACATGTCACCCCAAACAGTGACATGACCCCGGCGCAGACAGCTGTCTCCATCCCTACGCAGGAGGCAGTTGTTGAGGTTCCGGTCATGACAACGCAACCCGTCATGACGACTCCAGCTGCACCACAACCTGCGATTGACGTACCAGTATCCCAACCCGTCGTCGCTGCACCTGTCCCCCAACCTGTCGCGCCTGTGATGACACCGCAACCTGTCGTCGCACCGCAAGCACAGACCGCTGTTCATGCTGTCCCGACACAAGCCCATGTGGCCTCTGTCCCGACACAAGCCACCGTGACTTCTGTCCCTACGCAAGCCACGATGTCTTCGACCGCAAGTCACAGCGTCCAGGAAACAAAAGCGCACACTCTCCAACGACTCTCACCTGTTTCCGTCGAAGTTGATGCTCCAGTTCAATCAGTTGTGAATCCTGCACCCATTCATCCATCGGAGGGGCACATGCCCAACGTATCGCACCCTGTGAACACAACGATGTCCTCCGCACCATCTTTCCAACAACCACCTCCAGCGCAAGCACAGCAGCCCATGCAACCAGCTGCTGCGCCATTCGCCCCCTCAGCACAACATACGCAGCAGGTCAACGTACAAGCTGTCCAGACCCCACAACATGGCGTGCCATCCGTGCACATTCCTGAGAATGTCGGACAGGTCATCCCTGTAGAGATGCTGTATCGCCCCATCGGACCAAGCAGCCCACAAGTCTCCTCTGCACCAACACAAGCCGTTGAGGCCGCGACGGATGTACTGACACGCCCCCACATGACAGCTGTTGAGCACAACCCGACACCTGCTCCACAGACATACGCTCCTCAACATGTCCAACAGCCTGTCCATACACAGATTCAGACGTCGTATCCACAACACGTACAGCAACCCACGACGGACACGATCACAACGAATCAATTCGATCCCTCAACGATGCAACACGTCTCAGCGTCTGATTCGACACAAACACAGACCTGGAATGGACAAGAAGTTCATACTTCACCTTCTTCGTCTCATACAGTCCTTCAGCAGGTCCCACAGCAAGCCCAACACCAGCATCCATCTGGTGCTTACACAACCATGCAACCACAGCAAGCACAACAGCAAGTTCAACAACCTGCGCAACCTTCCCGAAAAGAAGCGCTGCTCAGTATGCAACAAAAACGTGCCCTGGTTGCTCGCACTCGACAATTCGGTTTGCTCGCACCTTCAGCGTTGCTCAACTTGATGGAAGCTGTCTCTGTGATGTGGCGTCAAACCACCGAAGAGCGCATGACATCGAAAGAAATGTTCATCTGGGGCGCGATTATGGCTGTTGAGTCCAAGATCGAAGAACTCAAAGCATACGATGCACCAGCGGCTCAACTTCAACCCCTCGAAGATCAGCTCCTCAAACTCAAAGAAGCGCTCCCCTTCAGCTTCGAATAAGCCTCTCCTTCCACAACGCTCCCTCTTTTTCCCCATATACACATACCATTTGTGCTGCATACACATACCATCTGCGTTACGTCTTCTTCTGGACATATGAACGACTCTCCCCCAACGGAGCACGAACGGTTGATTTTCAATGAAAATGCAGTGACGTACGTTGATGAAGTCTGACACGTACCTTTTGTTGGACACGTTTTCCATTGGGGTAACGCAGCTCAAGCTTGTGGTAGCCAACAGGGAGGGGGAGGGTGAGGGCTGGGGACCAACCTCTGTACAGACCATTCAGGAAGATCTGCACAGGACGTCTGGATTGTATTTGCAAAGACCCTCCACCAAATGGATGCAAGAAGGCGATCTGCTTCGTCGTTTTTCCAGAGCGAATCGTGACGACTCCACGCCACATAATGCCCATGTAGGTGTTCTTGATCGTGGCTTTGTAGCGTCCTGGAGAGAGGGGAAGTCGGGTCAGTGGGGTGGGAGCGTAAGGACGTCCGTTGAGGAACAACACACCTGGCGGAAAGCTCGTGATCGAGAGGTTTCCGGTCAAGGCTGTTGCTCTGTAATTGCGGGCGTTCTTGAGGCTTCTCCGGGAGGGACGCTTGATGTACCGCCCGTCGTGTCGGATATAGAGTTCTTCTCCTGGAAGCATAAAGAGACAGCGCTTAGACGAGATACAGTAGCGACCAGCAGCTCGAATGGACTCCTTAGCCTTTGCGCCTCGTGTCGATCGGATCGTCACGTCAACCTCTTCGTGACGAAGGATCCGGACACCGAGGGAGGCGCCTCTTGTCGCGATCGTCGTGTGATAGCCCGGCCTGACACGAAAGCGAAAGCGCTTGCTCTTCTTCCCATTGCTTCCGAGCTGCAGCTCATGTAGACCCACATCAATACGAAGATACGCGACAGGAGCCTTCCCGATGAGCAGGCCATCAAGCCAGATCGAGTATTGTTTGGGGAGCACAAAACTCAAAAGCGCTGTACGTGAGGGTGCTTTTGTGATGGTAGGTATACGAATGCTCTGGGAAGTCGGAGCCGGGCGTGTGACAGGCCGCGATGCAGGTCTGGACGATGGGCGAGAAGCAGGGGAGGAGGTTGGTGTCGTGTGTCGGCTTGTGGGCTGGCTTGTGGCACGTGTTGTGGGACGAGATGTGGGAGTGGACGCAAAAATGACGTGGGGAACACTGAAAAAGAAAACAGAAAAACAAACACATAGATATGATCTGACCAAGAGAACCTCCTGTGGGGATGTCCAGGGTACAGACGATCCCTTTCACGACGAAAGATAGGTATGTCTCGTATTATGGAGTTGTCCTGGAAAAGTTCAAGCGGTAGAGTCGAGTGAGAGAGCTTTTGTGTGAGCAATTTCCTTCAACCATACACTAAGTCCATATCGAGTTGACAAGGGCTTTCGGCAGAGACTTCTGCCTCATAAAAAAGAGTCACCCATATGACCACAGGCTCAGAGGAAGAAAATGACGTATATTCGATATGTTGTAGGCATGTATTGTATTGTAATGTGCTGTGTGCTCGTGGGGTGCGAACCACCTCCTCGCGTTTGCACAACGGATAGTGATTGTGCGACAAACACGGAGCGCCAGTATTGTCTACAGGGATTCTGTAGTGACAAACAGTGCATCCCAGGACAACAAGTGTCTTGCTATGAAGGACCAGCAGGTACAAAAGGTAAAGGAGCGTGTCGTTCAGGGCTAAAACATTGCCTCGCGACAGGTCGTTGGTCAAGCTGTGTGGGACAAGCGCTCCCTGTTGAGGAGATCTGCGATAAGGCGGACAACGACTGCGATGGACAGATCGATGATGTGCCTGCCGGAACATCCTGCGTCTGTACCAGCCTCGCCAGCCGACGTCAGTGCTACACAGGCGACCCCAAACTCTTGGGAAAGGGTGAATGTGCCAGTGGGACCCAATACTGTGAACAAGATTTTCGTTGGGGGCCTTGCCGCGATGAGGGACGACCTTCTGTTGAGCTTTGCGATGAAAAAGATAACGACTGTGACGGAAAAATCGATAACTCTGAGGATTGTCGTTGTGTCGCGGGGACCAAAAGACCTTGTTATGAAGGCCCATCCAAATCGTATGGTGTAGGCGCTTGTAAAGCAGGTGTGCAGACCTGTGGTACAGATGAGTTGTGGGGCGATTGCGTCGGCGATATCCGCCCAAAAGAAGAAGAGACGACAGATTGTAATGGCGTCGATGACAATTGTGATGGGCAGATCGATGAATTGTGCGCAACCTCATGTACACAAAAAGGATTCCAGCTCTGTGATGGCTTATGTTTGGACACCCGTAACAACCCTGTCCATTGTGGCGCCTGTGGGAAAGTGTGTTCATCGATACAACAATGTCAGGAGGGGAAATGTATCTGCGAAGATGGCTTGCTTGCCTGTGGTGATGCGTGTGTCGATCCCCAAAAAAGCAATGATCACTGTGGCGCGTGCGGAAAAACCTGCACCAATGGCCTTTCATGTCAAGCTGGTATATGCAAATGCCCCATTGGACAAAAACAATGTGGGAATACATGTGTCGATACGCAGATCTCATTCCCACACTGTGGGGCATGTAACAACGCCTGCGCTGCGGGGATGTTTTGTGAGTCAGGAGAATGCAAGTGTCCACAAAACCAGACAAAATGTGGAAACGCTTGTGTCGATACAAAGACAACCCAAGAGCACTGCGGCATGTGTGGGAAGGCATGTGGGCAGGACAAAATCTGTGTGAATGGTGCTTGCGCCGATTGCCCACAAAACGCTGTACTCTGTGATGGTCGTTGTATCGATCCCAACACAGATCCACGCCATTGTGGGACGTCAAAAGCCTGTGGTGTTGCATGTACAGATGGTGAAGTTTGCAAAGCCGGTTCATGTGTTTGTAAGGACGGTGCTGAGAGGTTTTGTCATCCCAATATCGATGATAAGAGCGTCAATGTCGGCATCTGTCGGGCTGGTGTACAAAAGTGCAGCTCAGGACAGTGGGGAGCATGTGACGGTGAGATCAAGCCCGCCCAAGAAGACTGCAACGGAAAAGATGACGATTGCGACGGCAGTATCGACAACAACCTGCCAGTACTGGACTGCCCCAACCAAAAGGGCGTCTGTCTCGGCGCCAAACGTCAATGTACATCTGGAGAGTGGCGCTGTAACATCCAGGATTTCGAGCAGACAGAGTCCTTGTGTGACGGTAAAGATAATGACTGTGACGGGCTGGTCGATGAAGCTCTGACGCGTCCCTGTGCAAATCAAACAGGTGTCTGCAAAGGAACTGTCCAACGCTGTCAATTTGCGGCCTGGTCAACTTGCGAAACCACCGGATATCAACCGAGTGAGACTTTGTGTGATGGCCAAGATAACGACTGTGATGGGCTGGTCGATGAAGGCTGCACAGCCTGTATCCCTTCTCACGAAGTCCCGCCTCCGAGTAGCCGCCTCAACGCAAACATTCGAAGTCTCGCGATCAGTCCAGATGGAACATCGTTACTCGCAGGGTTGGAGAGAGGTGTCGTGCTCTGGGAGGTGCAAAAACGTGTCCCTCGCCTGAGCTTCACTGGGGTGAATGTGCGTGTATTGGATGTGGCTTTCCATCCAGATGGGAAAAGCGGCGCCGCAGCAGGGGATAGTACGCAGGGGATCACTTACATACTCAATGTACAGACGGGACAAACCTCTTCTCTCAAAGTCCCAGATACAACGACGATCGCCTCACTCGCCTACCATCCAGATGGAACGCTGTTGGCTGTGGGAGGTTCATCGAAAAAGATCTACATCTGGGATCTCAAACAGCGCAAAGTCATCCAGACACTGACAGGACACACAGGCACAATCCAGACACTGGCATTCAACCGACAGGGGACGCTGTTGGCGTCTGGTTCGTATGACAAGACGATCAAGATATGGGATCTTTCCCAAACAACGCCACTCGTCAGAACACTCACAGGACACACCGAAGCAGTCAACACGATCGACTTTCATCCTGATGGCAAGCGCCTCGCGTCTGGTGCAGGGTACCGAACAGCCACGAGCAAGGATAACAGCGTCAAGCTATGGGACGTGACGACAGGAACAACGCTCGCAACGCTCCAAAAACATCAAAATGCTGTGTTACAAGTACAATTTAACTTCGATGGCTCGTTGCTGGCCTCGACGGGGAAATTTCCTTACAGGATCATGGTCTTTTGGGACACTCGCACAAACACGCCGAAGGCAAAACGCGTTGTGTACGCCGATGCATTCGATGTCAACGCGATGGATTGGGCACCTGATGGTCAAACTGTGATCACAGGTGGATCTGGGCTTGCCTTACATTACTGGTCATGTCCACAACGCTGTAATGGCTTCGGGACCAAGCCACAACGACAATTTGGCCAACATCACAGCCAACCGATAAGAGCGATGACGTGGAGCTTGTCTTCCGAATATCTGGTCTCTGTCTCAGGATCGACTTCGAGCAACCAAGGCTTTGCGAAGATCTTGTACGAACCACTCTCGCTCTTGTCCAAGCAATACAACACACAAACACACTCGCTGTTTTCTGTTGATTTTATGCGCCTGGAGTTCACATCAAAAGGCCGGTTGTTGGTCTTTGGTGATGCTTTGGGGAACGTGCATTCAGCGTTTCAAAGGGACACCAATCTGAAGACATTTATAGAAAACAAGACCAGCGGCAACACAGATGGCCATTCAGAGGCCATCAACGCTCTACAATTTGATCCGCTGCACATCTTTTTGCTGACCGCCTCTGAGGACACGGATGTAAAATTGTGGGATTCGTTGACCTCTGCGACACCGAAACTCTTGCACACCTTCAAGCACACAGCGGCGGCGCTCAGTCTCGACACAGACGCCTCTGGAGATAGAGTCGCGGTAGGGTATCGAGATGGTGTGATCAAGATCTGGAAGCTCAGCGATTACTCCCTTTTACACACACTGAATAGCCACACAGGCGCAGTACATGGTGTGCAGTTTTCGCCTGACGGTTCATCACTCGCGTCTGCCTCTGCGGACAAGAAGACGATCATATGGGATGCATCGAGTGGAAGTGTACAACACACATTTCCTCAGGCAACAGATGAGCTGAGAAGCGTTGCGTGGAGTCCAGATGGAAAGTTTCTTGCGGCAGGAGGCATGAGCAGCATGGTATACATGTGGGAGGTGATGACAAAGCGGAACGTGTCATCTTTCCCATACAAAACATCCACGGGCAGCGATATCATCCATGCAGTATCATATTCTCCATCAGGCAGAAGATTCTCAGTCGGGACCGACAAAGGGCACCTCTATACGTGGTTCTGTCAGTAAGCCTGCTCCAGGAAGTCCTTCTCTTCGAGGCTCCAGGGTGGAGAGATGGATATGAATGGCAAAAAGCATTGGGAAGTCTTGTGGGGAGTGTTGTTCTTTGTGGGGTGGGTGGGTGGACTTTGGTATTGGGGGACGCCCTCGGCAGACAAACGTGCGCAACAAGACCGCATCCACTCACACCCCAAAGAGACGATCTCATCGAAACCAACACGTTTCGTCTATTCATTTGGCTCCAAAAAGAAGAGCGTCGCGCTGACCGCAGGATTCCAAAACACACATGTCCACGTCACGCTCGTCTGGCTCGGAAAAGGAGCGCCGACTTGGGAGCTGAAACGACTCAAGGAGGCGCTGCCCAAGCGGATGTCCATCTCACTCTACGAGCACACACTACGTCGTCGAGATATCCCTGCACATATGGCGGTGGAGTGGACACAACAAAAGCAGGTCGCGTGGCAGACAGAGCCGCTCTTGTCTTGGCTGGCCAAAAAGCGCCTTCCACGGACTTCTTTGGTGTTGGCTGTCTCCAACGAAGAATTGCTCTCAACACAGGAGAAGGGCATCTTACACCCGGTCATGGGACTGGCTGATTATGGTGGTCCTGCCGCGATCATTTCGAGTCGAAAGATACTGGATGTGCCGCTGTTGAGGATGCACAAGAGGCGGATGTGGATACAACTCGCGCTACACGAAATCGGTCATGTGTTGGGATACAAACATTGTAATGAGCGGCGGTGTGTGATGTACGATGCACACGGAAGCAACAGGGCTCTGCTCCAGATGGGTGGAAGATTATGCAGACGTTGCCTGAGACGCAATAGGGGAAACACCCTCCACAGCCAGTAGGTTTTGTTGTCCTTCTCGGTGTGGGCGCTCACTTGGGCTTCCCAATACATTTCCCGGCCTGGCAGATCGCGTTTAGACCGCAAACTCTACAGACTTCATCTGTCGTGCAAGAGACCTTACAAGCGATACAGACTTCATTCACACAACGTATTTTGTTTTGATCAAAGCAGGATTGCTCTGTATAGCATTGCAATGAGATTTTGCAGGCTTGTTGGACACATTGATTGGTCTCCGGTTCCGAGCAGGAACCATTGACACAGGATGTTTTTGTTCCACACGCAGCCACAACACAGTCTTTATCCGCATTGCATCCACTGGGACATTGGCAGCCCTCATCCGTTTCTCCGTCACAGTCGTCATCTTTACCATTACAGCTCTCGGTTTGCGGTTGGACATCGCCTTTGCAAGCGCTCCAGGTAAAGTCGGATTGACATGTCTGTGTGCCTTTTGTGCAGATCCCCTTACCTGCATTACTTGAATCGCCTGTGTAACATTCCTGTGTCGCCTTGTTTTTATGGCACTCACAAGGAGTGACACCATCATCAATTTTGCCATCACAGTCGTCATCTTTACCGTTACAGACTTCTTTTCTGGGGTACACAGCTTGTTGACAGTCAGCCCACGTCCCATCCTCCAGACAGATTTGCGTGCCTACTTTACAGATCCCCTTGTCGAGAGTGTCTTTTAGTCCTTCGTCGTAGCACGGTTGCCTGTCTCCACTGTTGCACTCTTTGCATTCAGTTTGACATGTTTTGCCAGCAGTCGCCCCGTCGATGCCAGGGCAACACTTAACGGAAAAGGGGCAATCACTGTCCTTTTCACAGGGCCAGTCCTGTAAGAGGGGGCTTGCAGGAACAACACAAGCTGACATAGAGAGAAAGACGGCGAACATCAACAGACGCTGTAGGTATCTTTTGTATGGGAGCATTCACTTTTTCCTTCTTTTCGCAATACATCTCAAAATACCCGATACTCGACTGAGATGAAAGCCAAAAAAGTGATGAACCATGAGGTTGTAAGGGGAGGGAAGTGGAAGGTACGAATCACGAGGTTCAGCGATCGATACAGACGACCCTTGAACCACTACAATAGAGGGCGCTATCGATCGAGGGGCATGTATTAGGAGACGTACCACACGCAAAGAAGCAAGACTTGCTCCCTGCGAGAGAGGGTTGTCCTCCTGCGTACAGGCAGTCATATCCCGAAGGACAACTGCCGCTTGTACAGTCCTTCAAACAACGGAATTTTTTGTTGCTCGCGTTGTAAGAGGTAGGCGTACAGTTGTAGCCTGTTGGACACGTACTCGCGCCTGGAACACAAGCGATGTACTCGATCTTTCCAGAGGGTTGAGCGCATGAGCCTGCGACGCAGCTCATCTTATCACCACAGTTGGCGTTCGAGCATTCTGCGTCAGTCACACAAGAGGAAGGGCAGGCCGGCACCTGACAGGTCCCATTGATGCAGGCTTTTCTGGCCCCACACTCATTGGAGACACAGTCCGCGTTACTCGTACAAGAAGACGCGCAGAGGCTCGGATCGGAACAGCGTCCACCAATACATTGCTTTTTGGCCCCACACCCAGAGACATTGCACTCCTCATCCACCCAGCAAGATGCTGGACAACTAGAAGATTGTTGGCATTGACCACCGACACACGTGCGTTTAAGCCCACAACCAACACTGCATTGCACACTGGACGTACATGAAGAGACGCAGACATTTGGATCGACACACCGACCTGAAACACATCGTGTTTTTGTTCCGCATGCGCTCGCTGTACACGTTGAACTGTTTGCACAGCTCGATGGACAGCTTCCGCCACTTGAGGTCTGACATGTTCCATTGATACACGTTGTCCGGCTACCACAAGCCGCGACTGCACAGCTGGCGCTGCTCGTACAAGTGCTAGGACATGTGCCTGATGGATCGACACATCGACCACTGATACACGCGCGTCGCGAGCCACACGCCGAGACGTTGATGCATTGTCCAGTGCTGACGCAGCTCGAAGGGCAAATGCTCGGGTTGAGACAAAATCCAGAACGACAGCTATACCCGGAACCACAGGGAGTACAGTTGATTGAGGTCGAGCAAGAGACAGGACATGAAGACGAAGGTGTAATGCAAACACCATTTTGGCAACGCGTCCGTGAGCCACACGCGCTCACCGCACAATCCGTACTGCTGGTACATGAACCTGGGCATACATTTGTATTGGAACACATCCCATTGACACACGTCGTCTTGCTTCCACAAGAGCTGGATGAGCAGTCAATGTTGGTCTTGCAGCTCGAAGGACAGACGAGTGACTCGCATTTTCCATCGAGGCATTTGTCGCGAACCCCACACCCAGCGATGGAGCAATCAGCGTCATCAAAGCAGGTCGTCGGGCAGTTGGAGTTTTGGCATGTTTGGTTGATACAGTAACGTCTCGTACCGCACTCGGCGATCTGGCAGTCGGGATCGACCGCGCAGGTAATGGGGCAGACACAATTTGTATCGACTTTTCCGTCACAATCGTTGTCTTTGCCGTTGCTACAATCTTGTCGTTGGGGTGTGATTTCGCCTTCACATGCAGTCCATTGTGCGTTGGTACAGGTCTTCTTTCCGGCCTTGCAGATACCTTTGTTGATGGTACTTGTTGGACCTGAGTAGGGACAATCTTGTGTCAACGGTGCACTCGAACCTTTTACATTGTCAGTCTTTCCGTCACAGTCATCATCTTTCCCGTTGCACTCTTCAGGCTGGGCGTCCGTGCTACACGTAGTCTCTTTTCCGTCTTTGCATTCGATCACACCAGGTTTTCCACAATTTCCCTGACAAGTCTTTTCGAGATCTTCGTCTGTTTGTCCGTCACAGTCGTCGTCTTTGCCATTGCAGATCTCAGTTTCTGGTTGGACATCGTCTTTGCAAGCGCCCCAAGTAAAGTCGGATTCACAAGTCTGTGTGCCCTTTGTGCAGATCCCCTTGCCTGCGTTGCTCGGATCGCCTGAGTAGCATTCTTTTGTGGCACCAACAGGACCACACTCACAGCCAGCGACACCGTCATCGACTTTGCCGTTGCAGTCGTCATCTTTGCCGTTACATGTCTCATCTTTTGGATAGACGGCTTTTTGGCAGGCACCTGACCATGTCGAATCTTCGAGGCAGAGCTCTTTACCGGCCTGACAGATCCCTTTGTTGAGTTTGTCGCGTTTGTCATCATCGTAACAAGGGCGCTCTGTGAGAGGGATACACTCTTTACACTCAGGCAGGCAGATATTGCCCCTTTTTCCGTCGAGATCTGGACAACACTTCATATTGTACAGACAATCTGAATCTTTATCACAAAGCCAACCTTCGAGACTTGGTGTGCCAGGGATCACACACGCAATGGCAGGTAGAATCATCCCAAAAATCAGCAGGTGTCGTAAGTATTTTTTGCTTGGAAGCATACGTTTTTCCTTTATCCACTCCAGACTTTTTAGCTCATCCTCAAAGTACATGAGATCCACGCCAGATGAAAGCCGAAAAAGTGTTCGTGCTCTTCGGAAGAGCACGCTGTGTGAGGGCTGTATATTGTGTTCGACTTGTTTGTGGTGTGCTTTGGAGTACAATAGAACGAGCTGCAAAGAAACAACACCTCTCTTTTGAGACAGTAAAGGGGGACTTGTTGTCTCAATATTTGCGCCGACCTCACGTGATACCAGGGAGAAAGTGATTGCGCAAGCTCAGGGTTCTTTGGCTGTCGTGTATCTTGTCGCTGTGCTACGCCACAATGGCGTGGGCCGCTCCACCAAAGAACACACACCCCACACAACAACAAAACCATCAAGAAGAGAGCGCTCAGCCCAACACAGACGCACGTAGCGGGTGGCCCCATTCACTCTCTGCGCAAGCTGTTCGCGGTCGTTGGTTGGCCGATGCCTCCGTAAAATCAGCTCCATCGCGCCGTGTGACACCTTCCTCCGCGAAGAAACCTGGCGTACGCAAACGAAGAAGGCAACGCAAAGCCTTGTGGGGCAATGGTTGGTCTCTTGCGCCACATCTTGGTAGCTGGGGAGGGAATTTTGTATTGGGGGTCGGCGGTTCGCTTCCTCTCGCGAGGACATTTGCTCTGCGTTTTCGGTGGTCTCTGATGTTCTCTTGGCAAGAAGATCGCCTGATCAACTTCAGCGTCTTCTCGTTGGGGATGTTGATACGCTTACCAAGTCCTGTGAAATACCTACGCAATTACGCGACCGTCGCGCTTGATTTTTGGCCACTCTTTAACGGTCTCAACACCAACCCACTCGTCGAAAACTTTTCGAAGATGCCCGTCTTTGGAGTCAGCTTCTCAGTCGGGGTGGAGTTTTTGTTTTTGCCGAAGATGGTGTATTTCCTGGAGACAGGATTCTCCACGGGGATGGCGATTGGTCTGGCGACGGTTGAACGTCAAGAAGCCTTTGGATTTTCGATCCAATCAGGTCTACGCTTCTTCTTTTGAGGAAGGGCAGGGGCTCAGTGGTCCTCTCGCGAAGTAAGCACATGAGCATGATGTTGCATTTTTTTCAGTAGGGTCGGGCCTCGTGTCCGACCTCGATGTTGTACGTCCTTTGTTCCATCCGACGACCTAACCACGGAAAGCCCAAAATTTACTGCCGACAAAGTTGAAGACAGAGGCGATCCCAATCCCGACAATGCTCGCGATGTAGGAGAGCCGCAGCCATGAGAACATAAAGTGGCGATCGGCGGTCATCCCGAGGATCTGGATCATAAAGTGCATCGCGACGATACGTATGAGGAGACCAAAGACACACACACTGACAAAGGCGACGTAGGAGGATTGACGACCAATCTCGTCCTCCTCGACCTCCTTTTTGAAGGTGATAAAGCGATTGAGTTCGTAATTCCACGTAACGGCGAGGATAAAGGCCGGGATGGCTGCAATCCGCTCATCAAGCCCCCAAGACTCACGGCACAAGACAATCACCGCCATGTCCACAAAGATCCCACTGCCGCCGATCATACCAAATAAAAAGAACTGCCTTATGGTCCGTACAATCGGACTCTCAGAAGAACGATCCATCAACTTCTCCGTGTGCAACGAGCGCACCATGTGCTCGCCTTCCTCAACCAATGTAAGAGCTACACTACAAAAAGAGAAGGGTGGCGTCAATTCCACCCACAACACATATGTTGTGGGTGGGGAGCTTGTATGGTGTGGAGAAGGGGATAGAGCTGAGCGAGAGGAGAAAGTCTTAGCCTTGGAGGAGTTGGTTGAGGTGTTGTTTGAGGTTCTCGTTGAAACGCTCGGGCAGTTGTTTGATCGACGCGCCTTGTTGGTCTCCGATAAGCGTGATGACGATCTCGGGGACTTGTTCTTTGGTCAGCGGTTGCATCAAACGGAAGCCCACAGGCGCTTTACGTTCATCGAGGCGGTATGTCTTGCGCTTCGATGCGTTGTATCCAGAGCTAAAGCACTGGACAAGCTGGCGATTGTGTCGATACGGAGAGCTTGTCCACTCTGTCATATGTGCGTTGAGCGAGACAGTCTGGTTGGCTCGTTGTAAGAACTCAATCGTCGGGACTTCTGCCTTGTTAGCGTCTGCGTAGAACTTCGCCTCGTAGAGTGTAATCCCTGTAACAGGGGATTGTGGCTCGGAGACTTTCTTCGCAGAGCGACCAAGATTACGTGGAAGCGCGACGTCGTTCTTTTTACAGAAGTCCGCATAGTCTCCACGTGTAATCAGCCTCTCTTGCAACAAGAAGGGTCGCTCTTTGGCGGTTCCATTCCACTGTCCATTGATCCACAACATATCTTCGTGTGCGTCGTACCAACTCCAGAGAGCTTCGAGTGGCTCGCGCAACCGCTGCAGCTTGGGATCGAGATCCTTGGGTGCGGCGCGTAGGATGTTGAGGGCTTTCTTCCAGTTCCCGGCGTCGAGACGTTTCCAGAATTTATCTGTCGACGTGACTTTCGGCTTGGGTGGCTTCTTGGGTTTGGTCTCTTCGCGTTTGACTTCAGCCTGACCATCGACCTGGACGAGGTCCGCAGAGACGATCTTGAGCTTGGGACGACGAAGAACACCGCGCAACTCTTTGTCGAGGCTTGCGGGGATCGACAGCTCACCGTTGAATGCACAACTGTAGAGCAGGTCAGGCAGGTACAGGTGGAGCTGCCACGCGACGATCTGTTGCATCAGGTCTGTGCTGCAGTTGAGCTGTTTGACACAACGGAAGGTCAGCTTCGATGCACGCTCTTCTCGCTTAAATGATGAGCGAGCGGAGTGTGGTGGGGGATACGCCTGGATGAGCTGACGACGACGTTTGTTGCTGGTCTCGCTCCACTCACCAAACTCATGTGAAGCGCTCCATTGTGCAGGCGCACCGGAGACCTCAAAGACGGGACGGGAGTGAGAGAGGAGCAATTGTTCGTATGTGGGCAGCTCCCAACCATGATGCTCGGCGTAGGCTTTGGCATCCCACCAGGAGATACCTGAGACGGGATTGTTGGGATACTTGAGCTGTTTGGCGTCGGGCTTCCAGCCTTCTGGCAAGGAGCGTCCTGTCTCTTGACAGAAGTGAAGGTACTCACGACGACTGACCGGACGATCCATGATCAAGAAGGGCCAGTATTGTGCATTTCCACCGGGATTTCCGAGAGAGAATGCCCAACCTTTGTGACCTTCTTGGAAGGTATCAAGCGCATCGACCCAGGCGGAGAATGCCTGCCACAAAGGTTTTTGCAGCTCAGCCTGTGCATCGTCGTTGAGCAAACGACGAACACCTTTGTGGTCGTTTTTGCCCAACGCTGCGATGAGCAGGTCGAGATGTGTTTTCTTTTTGGCCGGCTTTTTGGTCGCCTTCTTGGTTGTTGTGGTCTCTGGCGTGGTCGTGGTTGTTGTGGTCTTCGTCGGTTTGCGGACGGGGACAACAGGTTGCGCGATGCGTCGCTGTGTGCCTTTTCGTTCGCCGACATTTTGGAAGACATCTTTAAAGACGGGGTGAATCGCTTCACCTTTGTGGACAATTGGACTGCTTGTGCGGCGTGAAGGTCCATCTTCAAAGAGCGCTTCTTGTACCTGGAAGTTAATGTTACGCAGCGCACTTTGTGCGGCTTCGCGGACTTTGGCGCGAGGATCGGAGTTGGCTTGCCAGCGCAACGCCTGAATGATGACGTCGAGACGTCCAGCCATTTGACCCATCGTGTTGACCGCAGTTTCGCGGAGCTTCTCGTTGGGGGTCTGGTTGGGGTCCATCGCTTGAAGCAACGCGACACTGCTGAGACCGACCTTCAGGCCAGGCATCATACCGAGCGCACGACGTCGTGCGACAGGGCGCTCAGCGTCATGTGCCATGTTGACAAACTCACTCAAGCGTTCCCAGACACCGAGGCGGACGAGTGTAAAGAGCAATGCCGCTTCGAGGTTGGGTTCGAGTGTCTTGTCAGCGCGTTTGCTGTTGAGGATGTGTTCGACATCAGGGATAAATGATGGGTCACCAAGCTCCGCGATGACATCCGCGGCGATCCAGGAGAAGGCCGGGTCATTGCGGTCGACGAGGTTGATCAACATATCCTTGGCGTCTGCACCAGAGGCGAGACCGACAGGGCGAATCAAAGAGATCAAACGTGGAAGGTGTGTTCTCTCCGCGTTGAGTTCTTTTTCGAGCAGGGGATACAGACGGGGACCCGCATCGGGCCAACGTGTGTTTCCGAGTGAACGGACAATCCCAGCGAAACCTTTCTTCCAGGGCTCACGCTCGTCGCGTTTCTCCAACGCTTCGAGCAAGAGGGGACCTGCTGATTGACCGTACAGACGGCTGTAGACAGAGGCTGTATCCTGGACGACCAAGTGGTCGGGATCTTCGCGGAAGGTGCGCTCGACGTGTTCACGGATCTCATCCTGACGACCGTAGGCGAGGGCCAGACGGCGAAGGGCTTTGATCGCTGCACGACGAACTTCTTTGACCGATTCTTTTTCGTGATCGATGCACTCACACAGAGGCTCAATGGCTTCTTCGATCGACTGTGCACCGAGGACATCCGCAGCAGCTGCGCGGACTTCTTTGGCACCAGCGCCGAGGAATTGGAGCATCCGTCCACGCTCTTCTTCGTTGAGTGGACGTTGTGCGAGGGATTGAAGGACGAGTTGGAGCAGCTTAGCGTTGCTCTCATCTTCCAGGCACTGCAAGAAGAACTCAGGTTCGGCACCGAGCAGATCGAGCGCACGGACCATCCCTTGCTTGACTTGGAGACTCTTTTCAACGGGGAAGCGTTCGAGCAAGAAGCTCATCCACGTCGCGTCTCCAAGCTCTCCGACAGCCTGTGCGACGACCTGACGGAGCTGTGCGTTCTCGTCTGGGTCGATCAGGATCTTCTCGAACTTTTGACGGATATCGGACAGACCGAGTCGACCCAGTGCACGTGCGGCGCGGATACGAACGAGTCTGTCACCATCGTGTTCGAGGGCGTGGAGGAGGGGAGGGGCAGCCCACTCAGCAGGAGCGTGTTGATTGCCCAACGCGTGAATGTCATCGACATGCAGGGAGCGACCGAGGATACCAAGGTCTTCTGCGGCGTTTTGACGAAGCTTTTTGGGGTACTTTTTACCGTTGTTGAGGACATGTCCAAGCGCCAACAACGCGAGCGGAGAACGTCTTGTGACGATATGCTCGCTGGCTTCAACACGCTCTGCGGCTTTCTCTTCGGGGTCGAGCATGACAGACGCGTATGGACCCTCTTCGGGATCGCCGTGTGTCAGGATCTCTTCTGCTGCTTCGCGCAATGGAATGTCATCGTGTCGTGTCGCGAGGACGTCGACAAGTGAGACGAGGCCATTGGCATCACCACAACGGTAACAGGCGTAGGACCACGCCGCCCAGAGACGCTCTTGCTCTTGTGGAATATCGAAGGCCTTCAGCGCGACGAGGTCGTCGGGGTGACCGAGCTGCGCGATCGAGCGCAGGGCCATCCAGCGAACGGCTGTTGAAGACTCGTCATCTGCGGCTTTCGCACACAGCGCCGAGCGGTTCTTGTCGCTCGCGGGCAGACGTCCAAGCAACCACGCTGAGAGGATCTGCTTGTTGCGACTACCTTTGGCGAGCATGGTTTCGAGATAACGGACGAGAGGCGCTTCCATTCCTTCTGAGATGAAGGCGTCGAGCAACAGCTCACGGACCTCAAGCTCGGAGGAGCGGAACAATTTCCAGGCCATGGGCACGGCAAAGCGTGCGCCACAGGCGAGCAGCACTTTGGCGATTTTGGCCTGGACCGCAGGGTCTTTGATCTCTTCTTTGAGACAGACCGCGAGGGCGTAAGCTGCAAATTTTCTGTAGGGTGTCTCGCTCTTGGTCTTGAGCTGCTTGAGGTTCATCTGCAGCTCTTCGAGGACCGGGACAATCTCTTGATCGGCGTGTTGTGCCTGCTCCATCATACGCTGGACAGACATAAGCGTCGCAGAGATCGAAGTTGAGAGCTTTTCGGACATCCACTCGATATAACGGTGACTGTCGTCCTGAAGGACGGTCCCTGTCTGACGTAGCGCAGGCAAGAGCTTGGGCATACGTTCGAGGTGTCCCATCTTGATCAGACCGTAATTGGCCGCGAGGACAGCACGTTGTTCTTCCATAAAGCGCCAGGGCTCTTCGTTGAACTCGGCTTCTCTCTCAGCACACAGCGCGTCGATACACTTGTAAACGCGTTCTTTGAGGTTGGCGCGATCGTGGGGACGTACGAGGTGTGCGAGTGTGACGGTCGCTTTACGACGGATAAATGGATGAAGATCCTCTTCCTTCTCCAAGATACGCAGCAACGCTCTCAAGACGTCGTAGCGTACAGAAGGTGCGTTGGCGTAGAGGACGGGATCTTCGAGCAGCTCTGCGAGCTCACCGCGGATATAATCGACGAGGTATTTGTCTTTGCCTCGCGACTTGAGTTTGATCTGAAGGAGTCCCCCGCCAGAGAGCATATTGACGATCGTGTCGACTTGCGCGGGGTAGAGGTGCAGGAGCTGACGCAGACGGATCTGCCACATGTGACGGCGACCGTCGAGAATACGCCAGTCTTCGATCTCGGAGATCTTGCCTTCGTGGGCTTCTTCTCTTTGCCCCAGCTCGGACGCCGAACGACCAAGCGCCACAACGAGACGTTGGGTGGTTGAGCGCAGGTCGAGATAGCGTTTGACCGCTCCAAGAGCCAGCGAAATCGTCCCCAATCGGAAGACAAGGACGACGCCTTTACCGATCCCAGTGGGTACGATCGCTTTGTCCGAGAACTCAATCCCGAGGAGGGAAGCCACACCGAGGAAGGATTGGTTGACGTTACCGAGGACGTAACCAAACCAACTAAACAAGGTCATGGGAGGTTGTAGCTCAAAGGACTTCTCGAAGAATCCCCAGGCTGGACCGGCTTCCTGAATCCAGAAGAGTTGGGTGCCTGTGACGTCATACAAGAGCGCCCAAAGCAGGGGAGTGACACCGAAGATCAGGAAGATGTTCCCGAAGATGATCAGCCACAAGGGGAACATCTTTTCGGTTTTGCGCATGGTCATCGCTTCTTCGGAGATCTGTCCGTTAAGGTAGGACAGTTTTTGTCGTTCTCCGAGGAAGTACACGACGTTGCCAAGGATCCCCATCACAAACAGGAAGATCAGCAAGCCGATGGTGATCCACACCTGGCCAAATTTTTCGATGTACAGCATGTAGGCGCCAGTGACACCAATGCCATAAAAGGCTCCGAAGGTCAGGGGAACATCCCCTTCGCTAATCCGGCGGAAACCCATCGCAAATACGAAAAAGAGGATGGGTACACCAAAGTACGTCAGCGCATCGAAGCCGATGTCAAAGAGTACAAATCCGAACAACAGGCAATATAAAAGGTATATGACCTTGAACGGAAATGAGGAAACCTCATTACGATCCTGGACGGCATCCACCACGACAACTCCTTTGTTCTCTTCTTTCAGGTCATGTCAAACAGGGCAAAGTTTCGCATATCTATTGGGAAAATTCTTGTACGTTCGTTAGTTGCAGCTACCAGACCATGTGGCCTTTTGTGCGCTCGCGCTGCTCTGTGTGGCGAAGGAGACATCCCCACCAAGTGTAAAGGAGTCCAGGCATTCGCCACCTTCGCCACGCCACTCTCCTTTGATCTCAAAGGCAAAGTCGCTCTTGGCTTTGGGGGCTGTCTGCAACACACCACCTTCTTTGTACTGAAGGCTGTCTGTGGTGGCAGAGAGTACGCGGAGCATCATGCCTCCGTTGCGCAGGTTGTCGCGGCCAGAAGAGGACAGGGCAAACGCCATCTGTGTCTTCTTGATCGCCAGCAACGTCTGGTCTCCGTTTGTGATCTCTTCGCTATCTGCGACGATCACCTGCACATTCTTGTTCGTGTCTGTCTCAAACAACCATAGGTTTCCTTGCTTTTTGAGCCCACTGGTTGTTGTTGGGATCACCCACGCGTCGACATTTTTGACTGTGAGCGTGAGGCGAATTTGTTCGCTCTCACTGGCTGTTGCCGAAGCATTTGTGGGCTTGGGAATCTCCAACAAGATCGCCAAACAACTCGGACACGAGGTGCCGCCTCCACAAGCGCTCATACCTGCTGTAAAGAGCGCCACAAGAAGAATTGCAACAGCTCGACTCATCCAACGCAGAGAAAGTGCTTTTATCATCATTCCATCCCAACATGTCACAACGTGTCATACACGTCTCAAAAACCAAGAATGTATGCTATTTCGCATCGGAGCCTCCACTCTACCACAAGTGAAAGCACCAGATCCACTGTTGACCCAATGCGAAAGAACACTCCATTCTACACAGAACGTCTTATTGTGGAAAGATATCATCTTTTTGGGGATGATCGGTGGTGGGACGCTCGACTTCTGTCCTGTGGCCCTTTTTTGGAGTTGCTCTTGACAACTCCAAAAAAGGGCCGTACTTTTCAAGCTCATCGAAAAAACTGTTTGTCTTTCGCTTGTTGGTTGTGATGCGTAAGCTTCATCCGAAGGTGAGAGAGCACCCCTTTATGAGAGGAAATTCATGAGCTACACATTTGAATCTGTTACAGATTATCCCAGCCTAGAGGATGCTGTTGCATCTATTGGCTCAACACCTACGACACTCGCTATACCAGTACCAGTAGGTGTAGGAGGGGATGTTGTGGTCCCTGAGACTCTTCAATTCATGTTTGTTGATGCAGGAAAATTACTTATAGATCCGGGGAGAAGCGTGACTTTTCATTCACCAGCCAGCATCATTGCATCACCGGATATGTGGATTAGGGAGGGGACAGTTGCTTTTGTACAAGGAGGACACGTTCCTTTAGCATGGTGGGGAGATAACGTTGATGATCTCAATGCGCTATGTGAAACTTTGGGGAATGCAGGTGGAGGTGTTGTGTTGTTTGGACAACAAACATTCGATGTTCTCCCTGGTGAAAGCATCGTCCTTCACCCAAACGTCGAACTTTGTGGGATTGGCGAGCAATCCATCATCAAAAGCGAATCTTCAGTTCGAACGGCTCCCGTTTTGCTTGCCCATGTTGCGAAGGTTACACTTCGAGATCTGTCTTTCGATGGAAACAACGCAGCCGATCCTTACGGGCTAATTGAGCTAAAAGGTGATTCCTCGGATATTCTCATCCAAGGTTGTCATTTGAAAAATGCCAAATACGGACTTTGGTTTCGTCCCTCGGCTGGAGGCTTCTGCAAGAACATCATCATCACAGAATGCTTTTTCGAAGATCTCACAGAGTCTATTTCGCTTGGTGAGTTATCTGCGAGTTCCGGTGGTACTATTGAGAGTATCCAGTTATTGGATTGCAACATCAACAATACGAATTTTACGAGAACTGGCCAAAGCGGGATTGTCTTTCACCAAAACGTAGCAAATACAATCCTACAAGGCAACATGATCGTTGGCAACGAAGAGTACGGAATTTCAATGCTTTCTGCTGGCGATGGTGTTTCTCTCATAGGCAACACCATCATCAAGAACAAAAAGAGCGGAATCTTCGCTCACTACAACACCACAGGAGCTCACCAAGTAAGTATTTCAGGAAATATCATCCATTCAAACCAAGAGCGAGGAATCTTGTTGTGGGCATCAACCAGTAACAATGGTCCCTACCTATTCGATGTCTCTGACAACCAAATTTACAAAAACGAATTCCATGGAATTGAGTGTCGGGGAAAGTTTCTTAATTTGCGAGGAAACCAGGTCTACGAAAACGCAGTGGACTCATCTGGAGCGTATTGTGGGATTTATGTTGATGGTGTAAGCAACGCACAGCCTTCCATGTACATAACCATTGCAAACAATATGATCACAAACAATGGAGAGAGCAGCCAAACCAACACTGGTTTATACATTGCCGATTACGTGGAGAGGGTCAATCTTGTAGGAAACATTGTCAGCAGAGATGGAAACTTGGATAACGATGAACAAGATCAAGGGATCAAGATCGCAGCAAACACAAAACATGTCATCTTCAAAAACAACCAAAGCATCGGCCACTCAGGAACAGCAGGAGATATTTCAAAGGATGTCATCATTGAAGCCGGAGCAGATATCGTTGGTGAAAGTATCACCGTTCGGCTGGGAGATGTTTTGCAAGGCACCAGCATCGAAATGCCTGTTTTCTCTGCACCAAGTCATACCTGTGTACTCGAAAGCTTTTTCGTAAGCGCGACCGATATGAACGGCTCTTCAGGAGTGTTTGAAACCCTCTATCTGCTTGATAAGGACAACAATGGTGGGGGGAATTTAGTGGTAAGTTCAGCAGAGATCAAAACAAACCTGGGAGGGTTTGTCTCTCTGTCCTTGGGGAATCCAGGAAGCGAACGTTATCTCCAAAAGAATGATGTCATTTCCTTCAAGAACACCCCAACGGGTGGTGGGCTCGGATTCGAAAGAGCGATTCTCATTTTCCATTACCTGACATTTTAAACGAAGATGCTTTGGTTGCACGAACATCGGAAGGATTAGAAAGATGGGCTATTCATTTGCTTCGCTATTGGACTATGACAATCGTTTGGATTTGGCTGTGAGCATTATAGGGAGCACTCCGACAACTCTCGTTGTTCCCCAGTCTGCGATTGTAGACTCTGCTATTTTGGTTCCCAGTTCATTGAAGCTGATGTTTGTAGACTCCGGGAAGTTGGAAGTTCTTTCTGGAGGAGTTGTCACCTTTGATTCATCGGCAAACATTATCGCGCCTGCTTCTATGAAGGTAAAGACCGGAAGTGGGACCTTTGTGTTTACAAATGGCGGGGAAGTTCATTTGGGGTGGTGGGGAACAACGTTAGTTTCGGAGGTTCAAGAAGCCGTTGACTCTCTGGTGAATGGTGGTGTTCTTTTGTTGCCAGCTTGCAACATCAATGTTGGTTTGAATGAAAAGATCGAGCTCCTGGAGAACGTTCATTTGCGAGGGGTGGGAGAGTTATCCAAGTTTTCCTCTGTCTCAGGGCGCACCGTCCCAATGATCCAGGTCAATGGTGTTTCACATGTCCAAATTGAAGGCATTCACATGTTGGGAGGTGCCCCTATCAGCGAAAGTACAAGATTTGGGCAACTCGAAATAAAGGGAGACGCGAATCATGTGGTCCAAGATATCAAGGTGCAAAACTGCCGGTTTGGTGGTGCTGGGTATGTTGGGATATGGTTGAAGCCGGAATCAAACGAAATAATAGAGCACATTCAACTCATTGGGAACACTTGCCTGGACATCTCACACCCCATCTACGTTGGTCATCTAGAAGAGAGAACCGGAGATTTGATTCGCAACCTGTTGATCAAACGCAATCATTGTCGAGGAGTTGGGGATGCTGGCTGCGATGGGATCAAGTTGAGGCAATCTGTGGTTGACGTACTGATTGAAAACAACTACTGCGAAGGCTCGACAGGAGATGGGATTGATCTGTATGCTTCAGGAGATCGGATTTGCATCATCGGAAATATTTTGGAAAACAATGGAGTCCAAGGTGTTGATCTCAAGACAGATGACACACTCTCCCCCACTCACTGGGGAAAAGGACGCCAAGTCACAATCAAAAACAACATCATGCGCGAGAATGGTTGGAGTGGGGTCAGCATCGTGGCAAAACCATCACAAGGCGATGAATGGCCCTATTCTGTTAATGTTGTAGGCAATGAGATCTACAAAAACGGCCGTCAAGGGATTGTTGCCGGGGGACGAGATATCAATGTACTTGGCAACCTTGTCCACCAAAATAGCCAAGATCAAACTCTTTCGACTGTTTTGGGAGGGATACGAATCGAAGGGTTCATCGATGAACATACGCCCCCGAATGTGACCTACTCAGAAAAAATAAATATCGATGGCAACATTTGTTGGGATAACAAAACCAGCAACACAAACATCGTTTACTCAGGGATTTACGTCGTCCAAACAGTAAAGCATTGCACGTTATCAAATAACCTCCTCGTCAACGAACTCAGCCAAACCACGCAAAAAACCCTCGGAATTACCGTAGCCAATGGAGCTACAGATATTCTTTTGAAAGACAACCAAAGCACAGGACACGAAGCACCAACTCACGTTTCTCCAAACATGTCGATTGGGAATTTAGTTGATGTTTTGGGAGAATCTATTGTTGTTGAATTGGGAGATTTTTCGGGAAATTTTAATCTCAAAATCCCCATATTCTCCCCCAACACAAACTCATGTCTTTTTGCAGGCTTTTTTACAAACTCATTATCCCTTCCTGGAAGTAATCAAAACTATCTCAATGCGAAAGTGTACAGGAAAGGAATCGGTTCGGCTCCTGATGAAGAAGTTTTTTACCTGTACACCACCGAACTTGGTTCTTCTTTACAGCCTTTTGTAGCTGCTTCTATGGGGGCTCCAAAAGGAGGGCAAAAAGTGAACAAAGGAGAGGTCGTTTACATCCACCTTTACTCTGTTGGCTCTGTTTACTTAAAAAATGCCGTCATTGATTTGAGATATGTGACGTTTTAGCCGCCTGAGGGAATGCTCGGAGAAAGGATCTCCAGAAAAGACAAGGAGTGTCTTCATGAAACAGTTTGCTCTCTTTTTTCTCTTCCTCTTTGGTGTTCTGTCTGTTGGGTGTGCTCCTTCGCAAATATGTACACCGACAAACAAAGCGCCTTGCCAATGTCCCAACAACAAACAAGGCGTCAAGGTATGTTTGGACGATGGCCTACACTTTTCATCTTGCAATTGCGTTGGCGACGAACATTTCGAAGAACCGTTCAAACCCGAAACCAAAGGGGATGATGAAGGTATTGATGCTAGCGAGAGCACAAAGGACGAGGTTCCCATTGAAGACGATCCCATCGAGGAAAAAAAAGAAAGAGGACCTGAGGGAGAGTGTTCTCCAGGTATGAAAAGAGCCTGCTACACCGGAGCCACAGGAACATCGGGCAAGGGCATTTGTAAACCGGGTGAACAAACATGTACAACACTGCGATCCTGGGGGGCCTGTCTTGGTGAATTTACCCCCACTACAGAGATGTGCAATGGCAAAGACGATGATTGTGACGGACAAACTGACGAATCTTTTTCAGAAAAAGGGAAAGAATGTACATTACAGGCCCCGAAGCCTTGTGACGAAGGGCTATATGAGTGCAAAGAAGGAAAGCTCAACTGTATCCCAAAAGTCTCTGGTGACGTTGAATTGTGTAATGGAAAAGACGACAACTGTAACGGTCAGGTCGACGAATCCTACCCTGAGAAGAACACAACTTGTACACGTTCTGACCTTGAGCCTCCCTGCCGTGATGGAATGTACCAATGCCAAGGTGGTATCCTTCTCTGTATCTCAAACGTGAAACCCACGAATGAAGTCTGCAATGGAAAAGACGACGATTGTGACGGAAGTATCGATGAAAACTTGGAAAAAGAGTGTTACTCCGGTGCTCCTGGTACAGAAGGAAATGGGCTTTGTGAAAAAGGAAAGCAAAGTTGCCAAGGTGGACAATGGGGAAGCTGTGTTGGGGAAGTTCTTCCAAAGACGGAGACTTGCAACGGTAAAGATGATGATTGTAACGGTACAGTCGATGACCCTACCTCTGTGTGCAAGAGTGGCGAAGTCTGCAAGCAGGGTGTATGTGTTGTGCCTTGCCAACAAGACAGCGATTGTGCCACAGATGCACGATGTCAGGGACAAATATGCACAAAAATCACATGTGGTGGAACTCTTGTTGCGTGTGGGCATACCTGTGTGGATACGAGCAAAGACATCAACCATTGCGGAACTTGTGGAAAAGCATGTAAAAGCAACGAATTGTGTGATTCCTCTGTGTGTCGTTTTGTTTGCCAAGTAGATGCAGATTGCGCAACAAATGAAGCATGTCAAAATGCAAGATGCACATCTTTGTCATGCTCTGGAGTGCTACAAAATTGTAACCATCAATGCGTAGACACCTCCATGAATGCCTCACATTGTGGGGGTTGTGGTATCACGTGTTCTTGGCAACAGAGTTGCGGGAACAGTTTGTGTTCTTGCTCTGCGAATTATCCAACGTTATGCAATGGACAATGTGTCGACACAACATCAAACCGCCTTCACTGTGGGGCTTGCAACAACGCATGTTCTTCAGGAAAAAGCTGTGTTTCTTCAACGTGCCAGTCCTCCTGGGTTCAACACGCTTCTTTTTGGGGACCAGCCAATTCTGTTGCTGGAGCGGGTTTACAGGAAATTGTTGTTGACAGAAATAGCCATGTTATTGTTTCTGGGACATTTTCAAAGAGGGCAGAACTCGGAAGTTCTCAATTCATAACAGGCTCTTCGGTTCATGGCTATTCCTACATTTCAAAACTTGATGACAAAGGCAAATGGTTGTGGGCGAAGTTTATAAACCCCTCAAGCGGCGGAGGAATTCGGGGGATGACTGTTGATCCACAGTCCAATGTTTATGTTCTTGGTTTTGTTTGTGGGGATACCATTTTTGGTGGGAGCACAGTAAAGCTCCCAACAGGTCAAAATTGCATTGATTACATAGCGAAAATGGATGTCCACGGTACATGGCAGTGGGCCATTTCGTTTTCTGCCTTTTTTCGTTCGTTGGAGTGGGCACATGGCAGCTTGTACGTAACAGGTTCATTCAAAAAAAATGTAACACTAGGAAGTATTTCTCTTTCCGGACATGATTCTGCGAATGTGTTGGTTGCCAAAATGAGTGCCAACGGTCATTGGATATGGGCCACAAAAGCAGATGGATTAGGAGAAGAGTACGGAAACGAAATTGTTGTAAATCAATTCTCCGAGGTCTTTGTCATGGGTCAACTTGACTCATATTCTTCCACATTTGGCACTTTAACATTGAACTCATCTGCAACAAATCGTCACTTCATTGGAAAATTGAACAAACAAGGAGGTTGGCAGTGGGTGGCTTCCTTCCATGGAGCTGGAGCGATGAAAATCGACGATTTGGGGGGTCTTTACTTTGCAGGAAGATTCAATAAAGCGACTTCTCTAGGCAGCATTCAACTAACCCCGAAAGGAAGTCGCGATCTTTTTGTTGCAAAAATGGATTCTGCCGGGAAGTGGATATGGGCCAACACAGTCGGAGCTCCTAACGTCTCACTTTCATTCTCCGCTTTTACGCTCGGACATGAAGGGATATACATGGCCGGACAAATTCGAAATACCGTTCAGTTTGGAACAAATACTGTAATTCCACAAGGAGCCAACCTTTACATTGCCAAGATGGATTTCCAAGGCCAATGGCAATCTGTGCGGGTCGAGGGAGGAAAAAAACTCATCACTTGCGACAACATGAGGTATGTGAAAGAACATCTGTACATAACAGGCGGTTATGAAGCTCCATCTGTTATTGATAGTGTAACGCTGCCTGTGGTCAAAGATCTCGGTGTATTTGTTTGGAGATTGCCTGCTCCTTGAGTTTTGTGTACGCTGTTGTTGGGGGGTGGACTTTTGCTCTTTGGGATGGTGAACTTTACTTCCATGCCAAATTTGCCTCAAAATCACACCGAATCATTCCAGAAGTCAAATGAACAACCAAAACGAAGTCAAATGGATGCTCAAAAATCATATCAGGAGCCTCCCGAGATTGAACATTCGTTTTTCGGAGATACGTCGCTTCCGAAAAAAATTGGATGTTGGTGTTTTTGAGAAGTGTATCTTCTTTTTTTGGTGGGTATTTGGGTCGAGGGAGATTTTTGGATTCGTTTTGGAGCGATGATTCGCTATTTTTTGAACACCTATTTTCAACGAAGAGCCAATCTTGGTGTTTTTTGGAAGTCGCTTATCTCCAAAAAGCGAACATCGGCTTTTTTTAGAAGCGACGTATCTCCAAAAAGCGAACATCGGCTTTTTTTGGAAATGACTTATCTCGTCAGAGCAAAGCGCCCATGTTTTTTGGAAAAGTATCCTCTCAAAAAAGCGAATATTGGCTCTTTTTCGGATGTTGGAGATCTCGCTAAATCAAACGATGATGTTTTTTGGAAGTCACTTATCTCGTTTGGATAACCTTCGCCTTTTGGACAACACAATGCGCCTGAATGGATTGACCTTACGAGAAGAGTGGGTTGGATGGTGTTTTGGTGGGCTCATTGTCCGATGAGATTTTCTTTTTTCTTGGCTGAGAGATGCGTGGGAACAGCTCTTGTGCATCGTCTTCATCGCGGAAGACAAAGCTAGCAACCGCTTGGAGTGAATCATAGGCCTGATCCCACTGTGTGTACGCACGATGCCAAAGATCTCTGGAGGCATGCTTGCTGATATTTTCTTTGGCGAGTAGTTGGAAGAGCCGCGTTGCGTCAGCTTCGGCTTGCCCAAAGTAAGCCTCTGTCAGGGGGGTTTGTGTTGTGGTGATGTGTTTGTGTGTCATACCGAGTTGACAGAGGCGAAGGACATCTTCAGCACTATCAAGTCGGCTTCGGCCTGGAGCGATTTCATTATCAATGACATTGAGAACATTTGTATTGTTCCGGAAGGCCGGACGAAACCAGGAGATCATATATGCGTCGTGTTCAGCGACAATGGGGATGAGTTGTTTGAGTTCTTTGGCTTCTTCGGTGGTCAGGTTGTTTTCGAACGCTGCGCCTGCCGCAAAGAAGATGAGAGCATAGTTGGAGAGTTGTTCGTATTGCGTGCGGTACTCTTTGACGACTTTGGGGAGAAAGATGTCTTTGAAGCGATCCCACCGTGGTTCAAGCGATGAGGTTAAGATGGAAGAGAGTTCAGCGGCACGTTGATGTGTGATGCGTGGTTTTTTGACGGTCTTTGGGTCGATGGCGAGCAGCTCGCTCTGTCCTTTTTCGAAGAGTTCATTGGCACGTGCAATGTCGATGTTGTTGGAAGCTGCTTGGGATGTTTGTGTGTCGGATGTATTCATGACAATCTCCTGGTATGTGGGCGCTTCTGGTTCGGCCTTTGTTCGATGGCCTCTCTGTTTGAAGCTGAATCATTGTGTGAGGGTCTTTGTGTCTGGACCCATGTTGAGGGCATGCCCAACAAAAGAAGAACTTGAACTCCTTCGCCTTTTGTTGCCATGTTGCCTCGGCGTCTGCCCACACATATGGCAAGTCTGAGACCAGGGGATAGGTGACTTGATTTTGCATTGGGATTCAGTTGGTTGCTTTGGAACCACAAACCAAAGAGAGTGGAAGTGTTCAGCGATTGGACGTCAAACTGTACAGATCCTGGACAGCAACGATAGACAGTTTTTGTCGGTGACTTCACTTGATGAGAGCAGGGTGAGCTGTCACTCGCCCCTGACAGATCTCTCTACGGGCGAGTTGCCACTCGCCCTTACTGACGCGCTCCGCTTGTCCCAGGCTGACGCGCTCCGCTTGTCTCCTTGTGTTGTCTCTGTGGACTTGCCGTCCACACCTGCCTGGGGTCGTTGCCCCCAGCCCCCACGATACTCCGTATCGTTTGTGTTCCGACTGCGTCGGTGAGTTGGACAACCTCTCGATGAGCGAGTTGCCACTTGTTCTCTACGGGCGAGTTGCCACTTGCTCTCTATGGTCGAGTTGCCACTTGCTCTCTACGGGTGAGTTGCCACTCTCTCTGCGGACGAGTTGCCACTTGCTCTCAACGGGCGAGTTGCCACGCTCTCAACGGGCGAGTTGCCACTCGCCCTTACGCTCCGCTTGTCCTCTTGCTGCTATACCAAGCGGTAGTACCGCACCTTGGCTCGTTGTGGGGGTTACTTTTGGGGTTCTTTTGTAGGGAGTGGGGGATACCGTCGTGGCGATGATTTGCTTTGTGTGTGGCCTTTATCTTCAAAACAAAAACCACACCCACGATGAGAGTGTTTCTTCTGATGGGATGTACATTCGCTCGGAGGCAGGGTTTGTGGACAGACTTTTGTGTTCACGCGAAAGCGTCGCCTTGCGACGGTTGAGCACATGCTCTTCCAAGCGCCGAAGGCGCAACACAAACAATGCGTGAGCATTGTGGGGTTCGGGGTGAAAGCCCCGAGCGGGTGTGGGCGGCAAGCCCACATACAAAAAGACAAACTCATACAAAAAACAAGCCCACATTCAAAAAGACAAGCTCACACAAAAAACCAGCTTATCCCCCAAACTTCGCTTTGATCAAACGCCAGAAGATCTTGTGTTTGTATTCCAGCCAGCTCAATGAGCCATAGCTACCGTCGTAAAAAGCGCCGTTACGGTTAAATGTAATCGCGCCAAAGGCATTCACGACGACGGCAAAGAGCAGTAAGAACGCAAACACTGGCCCACGTAACCGAATGTTGCTGATCGCCAACAGCAAAATCAAATACGGCGTGTAATCCACACTAAATCGGTTACCAAAGGTAAACCAACCGGAGTTCTGGTAAAACACAGGTGGTACACCCACGATCAACACCATCATGATCAACACAGGGAACAACGGATGCCACGGACGATCTGCGAGGGCTTCGTGTCCTTCCATCCCATTGCCCGACATCAACGTCCAGACGACCAACACCGCCAACGCGATCAACGCTTGTGTCCGGAACAATGGCACAAACATAAAGACGATCACCGCCACCAAGATCCAAAACAATGGCATCGTCAACTTCATCGGGGGGAGACCGCGGAAAGACAATTGTTCATTACGCGAGGACCACGTCTTGTATCCCCCCCAGAACAACAACAAAAAGGCCGGCGTTGTGAAGAACAAGCTCGCCCCGTGACCGTTAAACAAGAGCTTCCACTGCATGACCTTCTTGCCACCTACCACGACCGCTTTGGTCCCAAAAGGCAGACTCAGGAAGTTCGCATAGAAGTTACGCAAGAAGAAACGTGGATGAAACAAGCCATATTGGGTCGCTTTGTAGTACACCGCAGGCAGATAACGATGGCCAAACTCAAAGGGATTGCCAAAGCGCATGTTGTTCACCCACATGATGCCACCAATCGCGACAGCCAGTGGGAGTAAGAACAACGCCAGCTCTTTGAGTCGATCACCATCAAAGCTGATGTCCCATTCACCATCACGGCGCGCCCATTGCCACACAAAGAAGAGCCCCGAGAGCAACAACAGCGGACGACATAAGAACGCCGCCGCCAAAAAGACACCCGCCCAAAAAGGTTGGCGAAGATCAAGCGCATTCTTCAGGTACAAGATCGAGAAGAGGGCCCCGATCGAGAGGGCCGTAAACCAGACCGTCCCCTGCACAGAGACGTAGAAAAAGACCGTCCCAAAACCAAACAGGAAGGTCAGCAGCAAGTTCTCGTAGAGCGTGCGCTGTGAGTGACCTGTCAAAGACATCTGCTGTAGTAACGAGAACATAAAGAAGATCGCGAGGGCCGAAAAGAAGACCGAAAAGATCGTGTCATTATAACGTAGACGATCATAGCCGAGCTTCTGCAAAGTCCACATCGCAGGCATCATCAAAAACGCCGGGGTCGGTGGGAAGGAGACAAAGTAGACCTTTCTCCGCGCACGGATACTGCGAGGATCCAGATGTGCCGCGCCCTTACGCTTTTGCAGGTAGTACAGCTTGCCCTTCAAGGTGCGGAAGCGATACGCCCGACGCAAACGACGCGCATTGAAGATCGGATACCCACCTCGCGTCTCATACATCCCCTTGAGGACCTTCGTCTTTTTGTCCGCACCCTGCACACTCAACATGTAGTAGCTCGCCCAGTCATTGCCAAGCGCTTTCCCTGTCACAGGATGGCGAGGTGCACCACGAAGATGCCACTGACCACGAAGCAATACATCCGATAACAACACATAATGTGGGTTGTCCGATTGACGGAAAAGACGATCTCCCGCAAAGATCGAGAGCAACAAGAACGCGAAAAAGAACACCAAGAATGGACCGCGACGTCCCACAAAAGAAAGCACCCAGGCCGGATCACTCGCAGCCAATTCTCCCGGAGGCGAAAGCTCTAACGCAGACTTTTCATCATCTTCGTCTTCGTCTTCGTCTTCGTCATCTTCGTCGTCTTCGTCGTCTTCTTCGTCTTCGTCGTCGTCTTCTTCGTCGTCGTCATCTTCGTCATCGTCGTCGTCGTCGTCATCTTCGTCATCGTCTTCGTCGTCGACGTCTTCATCTTCTTCGTCGTCTTCATCAGACACAGAAGAATCTTCTATGGTGTCGTCGTCATCGTCTTCGTCTTCATCGTCTTCGTCTTCATCGTCGTCGACGTCTTCATCATCGTCTTCGTCGTCTTCATCGTCAATGTCATCTTTGCTTTCTGTATCGATGTCATCATCTTCGTCAGCGTATTCGTCATCATCGAAGTCGTAGTCATCGTCGTCAGACTCTTCCTCGTCGTAATACGGCGAGTTCACGAGAGATTCGAGAGTGGAGTCAGACGTCTCCTGAGGGGATGATGTTGTCTCTTCTGTTTGTTTTGGCTTCGTCATGTTTCGCGATTCCTATTCCTTGAAGCAATTCACCATCGAATGTGGTTGGAGGGGCGTGGATTTCGTTCCCAGAATGTGATCAGAGGGACATCATCGACATAGACCCCATAAACGGGGTTTCTGGCGCCGAGGAGGGTAAGGCTCTGGTAAAGTTGTGTGCGTAGCCACTTTTGGTGGATGAACGCCATGTATTGTGTGGGGCGGTAAGCGCTCCACCGTGCGCGAATGCGCGGCGACATGAGTCCGTCACGCACATACATCCTTGCGGAGTCCCAGTTGGTGTCATGAAAGTGAACCCACACGGTGCCTTTTTTATTGCCGCGTGCGTCTTTCATGTTGGCGTTCATCCAGGGCAGAGCCTGTCTCATCGTGGGTGCCCAGAAGGCGCGCTGGAGCTTCCAGTTTGCGCTCCCTCTTGGTCCACCGACGAGTGTGTTGTAGTAGGCGAGGCCGTGAGGATGGGAGCGCACCAAACCAACAAGCGCTGGTGCCAGAAAGAGGACGCCAAGTCCCGCATAGATAAGTGTTTTACGTTGGGCTTGTTCCGTGGGCCACGCGCGCAGGAAGGAAGCACAGACGCGCTCAAAACAGATCCCCGCGAGCAGCGCGAGGAAGGGCCACGCAGGCATCCAGTGCTTGGTCCCACCAAAGATCGGCGTGGAGGGAAGGGCGATGACCACCATCGGGACGGAGGCGTTGAGCAACCAAAGCAGCCCCGTCTTGTCGGCAGGTCCAACAGGACGATGTCTGTATTCGCGACCGACCTCCTGGATCAATCCCCACTGGTTAAATTGCTGAAGATCGCGATTCAACTCAATGGAACTTGAACGCGCCCATGAAGATTGTTCGCGAACCCATGAGCCGACCGCACCAGGAAGCAAGAATCCCAGGATCTCGATCACCCACAAGACAACGGAGAGTACACCGAGCAGCACGAGGGGGATAAACAAGATCAACGACAGCAACAGCCCAAAGATCGGGCGAAGCAATGAAAAGAGCATCTGAAAGATCCGAACAGACCACCAGATCGCGTGGGTGATCAGGCGCTGTTGACGGATCATGTACCACGTCCCACCGAGCGCGAGCAGCACTGTCACCAATGGGAACGTCACGATCGTCATCCCAAAGGGAAAGTGCCACGGAAACGGAGGCTTGAGATGAAGTGTCCCGAAGTAGTACGCGTCGTAGTGTACGTGATGCAGGTGAAAACCAACGTATTCTCGAAGATATCGGACGGTTGTGGCCTTCCAGGAGGCGATCGAGAGCAGATTGGAGGGCCACAGCAAAGGCCACAGCGCAAACAAGATGATAGGACCGATAATCACCGAGGCGAACAACGCACCAGGGAGTCCAGGAAAGCGCAGTTGGTAACTGTCATCGGGGTAGGCCTTAAAGCGGAACTTGTTCCAGGATTGACATAGCCAGTAAAAACCGAGCGGCGCAGGCAAGATCCAGGAGTTATGCTTGGTCGCGAGGGCGAGCCCAAAGAAGATCCCCGTGAGCAATCCCCAACCAGGGCTACGCATACTCCGCCAAAAAGCGTAGGTGACGAGTAACCATAAGGCCGCGACAGGGACATCAAAGGCCGCGAGGTGACCGTGAAAAAAGAAGCGCGGCATCAACATCAAGGCGAACGCCGCGAACAGCCCCACCCTTAGATTCCAGGCCTGTGCGCCCCAGACGAAGACGATAAAGATCATCAAACTCGCCCAAAACATCCCCGGCAGCCTGAAACCATCTGCGTTGGATAACCACTTGAGCTTTTTGGAGAACACCCACCAGGACGCGCCCATCATCAGCTTCGCGAGGGGAGGGTGCTCGGAGTTGTACTTCCAATAACGTTCGATCTCTTTGCGTTGCAGCGCGCGTAGGGGTTTTCCTGTACGCACTTGTGTCGCAAACTTCTCGACCCACGTGATGTACAGCTCGCCTGCCCGAAAATAATAGCCTTCATCCCGGCAAAACCCCATCTGACTCGTCATCAACAAGACGATCAGATATCCACCTGCCAACAAAAGACCCAACGGGATATGGACCCGTCGTATGAAGCTCTTGCCGTATTCCTGCTCCATCGAGACACTACCTCCATCCAATAAATAGGGCTTTTTGGGCAACGTATACCAAATATGTTTGTCGTCGGATCAAAAGAAAGCACCATACCCTGCCACAAAACCGCACTCTGTATAGCAGATCTGAAGGCAAAGAAAAAGCGCTAGACATCTCCACCATTGTGAAAATGTTGTCATCACTTGATTTGGATCTGGACAAAGTGATGTGATGTGTCTATAGAATAGATAGACTAGGGCTATTGTATCGGTTGGTACTCATGACCACTCCAGCCAACAATACCCACAAGACAACAACCTGCTCTCAAAACGTGAGCGAGCAACTCACATCAGACGTTTTTGGAGTGTACATTGACAGATTGCGAACGCATTTTACACCAGCTGGATCGGCTGATCGACACACACAGTGTGCTCCATCATCCCTTTCATCAAGCGTGGTCTGTTGGCGAACTCAGGCAGGAAGCTCTCGCAATTTATGCGTGGGTTTACTACCCTCATGTCGCTGCCTTCCCCAACTATATCGAGCGCGCGATGAAGTGGACCCGAGATCCTGAGATCTACCACCTCCTCGAAGAAAACCTCGAAGAAGAACTTGGTGAACCTTACGCCCACCACGAACTATGGCTTCAATTTGCTGCTGGTTTGGGGATCTCTCGACACGAAGTGCTCGACGCTGAACCTGTCCCAGAGGTCGAACAAGCCGTCAAGATCTTCAGGCGTCTATGTGACCAAGGTTCTGCCCCCGCCCTCGCTGCCCTATACACCTATGAGAGTCAACAACCCGAACTCTCTGCCTCAAAGATCCAGGGTTTACGCGAACACTATCACATTCATGACGCACGCACACTCGCCTACTTTGAAGTCCACCAAGAGGCCGATCAACGTCACCGCGAAGAGGCTAGATGGGCACTTCAACAGTCCATTCAGGCTGGGACACCTTCTCACGTGATCTTCGAAGCCGCACAAACAGCACTCGACGCCAACTGGAACATCCTTGACGGTGTCTGTCATCAAGCTGGCATCTCCTGCTGAAGTTCCCCTTTCCTACAAAAACCATCCCCTTCAAAACACCAAACAATATACTCAGGGATTTCTGCGGTACACCAAACCGATCGCGAAGCGAAGCACACCTGTCGCGATGACGCTGTCAACAGGTCGTCCACTGTTTCCAGGTGTGGCGGCAGATTCAAGCTCGGCGAGTGTACCGACAAATAACGAAGGTCCACCTGACAACCGCGCAAACAACGCGAGCTGCTTGTTAATTCTGTACTCCGCGCCGACTACAAACTCGATCGGGAGATTGAAACCGATGGGGTTGATCTTGTCGCCAAAGCCGTTGATGGTTCTGGTACCATTGGTCACGTCAAAGGCGAGCAACATCGGAAACTCGATCCCGAAGTTGATCGAGAGTTTAGGGACGAGGTGCAGAGAAAAGAGGGCGCCGAGGTTGAGTGGGATACCAATGTAGAAGCCGTCGAAGTGGCCTCCTCCAAGGTAGATTCCAGGTTCTGCGAGAAGGGCAAAGTTGAGCTCGGAGTTTTGCACGATGCCAAAACGAGTGGGCATCGTCGCGAAAACATTCGCGCCAAAGAAGGGGATACTCAGGTTGTAATTGAACTTGATCTGTGCGGCGAGATTGATGGATTCGGAGTTGGCAAAGTCAAAGCGAAAGAAGGCGTCAGGGAATCCCACGCCAAACGTCATGGCGACCTCACCAGGCTGGAGCAGACTCGCCCCCATCGCTGACGTCTCGACCTCTTTCTTCTCCTCTGCGTGTGCGGTCGTGTAAGGGAGAAGAAGCAAGCACACCACCAAACACAAAAGCTTCCAGGGAGATGTGGGGTGTGGTGTGTGTAGTGTTTTGTCTTCTTTTGTTTGTGGAGCGGCCATATATCCGGTCATCTTGCCTCCATTTTTGTTCCATGTGAGCGTTCACAAAGATCTGTCACCTGTCTCCATGACAAGCGCTGGTTGTGTGTAACCAATGACAGCGTCGATCTATCCTCTCTGGATACATCACTTCTTTTTGCTACGGGCTTTCGATGTTCCGGGTATCTTTTGAGATAGGGTCCGTCACACCAAAGCGCAAGTCACACGTTGTCAATCTATCCCACCAAACATGATGGTTGTTTGTGTTGTAATGCAATGTGTGAGGAAAATCCAAAAAATCGGACATGAAGGGGCTTAGGTGAAGATGTCTTGTGGTGTGCTGTTGTCAGGCGTCGAGGTCGGATTTGATCTGCGCGAACAACGCAAGAGTGTCTTGGTCGTGATCTGGTTCGAGGTTTTGTTCGAGGATGTCCATCTCTTGAAGGATCAAGTTGACGAGTTGATTGGCTCTCGTACACTGGAGATCGGACATGGTGGACAGCTGCAAGAGGAGCTGAAAGAGGTAGGCGCCATGACCTTCGAAGATCGGGTGCGCGCCTGAAGGGGGCTGGAGTGAGTCGATACGTGGTCGCCTGCGCCCAGGTCGAGTCCCTCGTCCTGGCGTCTGTACTCGCTCCTTTTTAAATCTTTTTCCGTATACCATTCAACAACCTATCTGACCTGTCCTGTCCCGCGACACAAAGATCCCTGGCATCATCTTGGTGTATCTCTGTTATAATCGGACAAACAGACCCTTTCCTTGAGGATATTGTCCCAAAAGCATCGTGTTTGTGCAAGAAGCCTCATACACAATGGATGGGGTTACCCTATAAGTGGCCACACATGGTGTGGTGTTTCTATTTGTTTTGATGTCAGGAAGAAACCATGGATCCAAAGACCTGCCCCCCAAGTCCAAGTATCGTTTCTGAATATCCACCTAACCCAAATCTGCTTAATTTTCACATGCGACAAGAGTTAACTGTCGAGATGTCTGAGCGATTTGACGCGAATTCATCGCCCGACGTGCTCTCGATGACGTATCCCTGGGTCGCTGATATTCTCTCTCTCAAGGACATACACAAGATCTCGCTGATGCGACATCACGTGCGTTTTCGAAAATCCAAAGACGCTGATTGGTCCGATTTGTTTCCAGAGATCAAAAGAATCTTTCTACAATATCGAAACCCAATCGACTTTGTGCAACTCGAAAAACGCAAAGATATGTACAGAGACTTCCCTGTTCATCCTTCCTGTCCCGCCTCGGGACGCTTAGTGTTTGAAGGCACGCTCGAAGCCGAAGCACACCCTCTTGCAAAGAAATTATTTTCTTTTCATGGGCTTACTGTCGTCGTCTGCGCACACGACAAGCTCTCCTTGAAGCGCTCATGTGCCTTCTCTTGGGAGGAATTGCTGCCTCGGATCAAAAAGATGATCACCTGAATTTTTTCCAACACGTCCAAACCAGGATCCATTTGTCTCGGGACAACATTGGGAACACCAGACAGCCTCTCCAACCTCTCTCCAACCAAAGAAAGACCAAACACTGTCACGCGCGACACGATCCAGACAATCATGTCCCGATTCTATAAGTGCATGTTTTTGTTGGTTTGAGATGCAACTTTCGAGCAGCACATCGCCGTGCACTCGTTGGATAGACGTATGAGGAGTAGATCTATTATCAGAAAAAGTCGATTTTTTTGCGCTGAAATTGATTTGGGTTGAGGAGTGGCAAGAGCTTGCCGAAACAGGGTGGGGAGACACATGATAGAAAGACAAAGAGAAAAAAAGAACAGTGATGCTTTCAAAAAATGTTTACAAAAATAAACGCCTACAGGTTGTCCATGATACAAAAGAGTGTACACAAAACAGACACATGCAAAAAAAAACAAGGTGTACGAAATGCTTGTATGCGGGAATCAACATAAAGAAAAAACAAGGAAATATATACACATAAACGTATGAAATGGCAGGCACAATCAGAGAGGAAACAAAGATATTCTTGTAAAGAAGAAACGAAGGCACTTCAGAAAAGAAAAAAACAGACGTCTCAAAAAAAATGAAACAAAAAGGAATGCAAAAGAACAAACATAAAAAGAAGAGAAACAAAAAAACAATTCAAAGACAAAATGACAATCAATCATGCTTACATCATGCTTACATGGCACCCTTTAAGCAAAAAGTGAACCACTCTTCAACTTCCATCAAAAACGCTTACACAACAGAAAATTAAGTTCTTCAAGGGGGAGACAAGGGGCATCTTTGCCTATCAAATTTTTGAGGGGGCTATGTCATAGATGTCATTATTGCGTCGCGTTTTTTCCTCCGATCATGTCCTTCCTGTGTATTTGGACTTCTTTTGGTCAAAGTACAACGCCAAAACAATTCGCACATCATAGAAACATTTGTGTTGTGTGTGTCGATGATCTTTGTTTTGAGCTTCTGCGCACGAGCGTCTTGTTATTCATTCAATGATCCGGTACAACAGAAGCATATTTTTTTGGGATAGGATTTCGCGGCATGGGAATCACATTACCTATCGAAAAGGGAGAAATGATCGATCGTTACCTGCTTCGTGATGAAGTGGGGCAGGGCGGTATGGCTACGGTATTTTGTGGGGAAGATACTGTGCTCAAACGTGAAGTCGCCGTAAAGATCCTTCATCCTCATCTCGCGAAAGACCCCATGCACCGCGAACGATTCCGTGGAGAAGCCCAAGCTGTCGCACGCCTCCATCACCCAGGGATCGTCAAAATCTACGATCTATCCTTCGAGAATGACGAGAGCAAGCCGGCCTACATCGTCATGGAATTTGTGGACGGGCGGACCCTCCAGGACTTCCTCGAAGAGGGTGAGTTTCCTCTCTGTGAGCTCGCCGCATGTCTCGTCGCGAGTGTCCTGCCAGCCCTCGAACACGCCCACCAACAAAATATCATCCACCGCGATCTCAAGCCCGAAAACGTCCTCTTACAAAGCAATGGGATGCCCAAGCTCGCAGACTTTGGTCTCGCGCGCATCCTCGACACTGAGTCGATCACCCGCACCGGGACGATCCTCGGTTCACCTGCCTACATGGCCCCCGAACAAATCGAAGGACGTCCTGGAGACAAACGGACCGACCTATTCGCCCTCGGCGTCATCCTCTACCGCTTGGCCTGCCGCAAACATCCCTTCCAGAGCAGCAACCCTGTCGCGACAATGCAGGCTGTGGCGACGAGTAAGTACACAGATCCCGAGCTCGCTCGACCAGGCATCGGACGTGAGCTCGCGAGGATCATTCGTCGGGCGATCGCCCGGCAACCAGCGGATCGATACAGCTCAGTCGATGAATTTCGCCACGATCTGCTCCAATATCTGATCGAGTCAGGACTCGAACAACCTGAAGCGATCTTGCGCAGTTACCTGATCAATCCCAAAGGAACTGAGCCACAGATCAAGCAGCGGATCATCACACAGCTCAAAAAACGTGCGAGCGCGCTCGTCAGCGAAAATCGCTACGCAGCAGCACTCGATCGCTGCAATCGCGTCCTCGCGCTCGCCCCACAAGACGAAGAGATCGACGCACTCGTCGAGCGCATCTCCAACAGAGACAACTGGCTTCAACGTTTCCGCATCTTCGGCATCGCAGCCGCAGTCATCTTACTCGTAGGGCTTGGATGGTGGGGAATACAGACAATCTTCCCAACGCAACCTCACGGCAAACCTCCCAAACGCAACACATCACCGCTGGCCAAAGGAGCTGATGGAGGTGTAAGCGACACCCCTCCCTCAACAAGAAAGCAAACCCCAAAACGCACAACGCCACCGACCAAGAGGCGTAATCTCCCCACACCTGTCCGTGTCATCGAACGACAGACGCTGCGCTTGCGCATTCGACGAGCTTGGATCACTCTGCCAATCTTTGACGCGAAGTTCATGTATCGCTGTCGCTACGGTCGTCGCACAAAACGATTCTTCTTGCAGGTTCGCGAGGCCAAAGGACGCGGCTTCGTCCGTATGGGCAAAAATGGTGCAGTGGAGCCGATCCCCGGAAAACGTGGGATTCGACAATACCGTCTCGAAGGCAAAGAGCCCTTTACACTCCACTACTACAGAGACCAAAAGCAGCTCAAACAAGGTGTCTTTACCCTGTTCTTGCCACCACCTCTACGTGTGAAGCGTTCTCAACCTCCTGAGCGCCGAGCTGAGGTCGTCAAGTTTTACCCCAAACGCAAGATCGGTATCTTTGTCAGTCCCTGGGCGAATGTCCACATTGAGGATGAGGACGGCACCTTCCTGAGACGCGGAAGGAGTCGTGAAAAACTTTACTACAGAGTCTCTTCAGGGCCTGGAGGACGTGTCGTCAGAGTTCGCTTACATCACCCTTATGCGATCCCGTCCACCCGTTACATCAAACTTCGCGTCGACGCAGATAAGAGCAAACCGATCGAGGCACAGCTCAGGCGCAATGAACCCTTTCGGCCCTATCCACTCAAAAATCCAATGATCCGCATCAGCCTCAAAATTGGGGCGGCACCTGCGAAGCTCAAAGTACGCAGCCGCTTTGAAAACACTTCAGTCCGTATTGGGGGCTTGTTGCTGGGTAAAGTCGGGACCACTTTCAAAGAGATCAAAGTCCCATGGCGTTGGGGAAAAAACCGCAAAGAGGTCAGTGTGTTTGTGGAGCTCTTCAACGCTCATTACAGATGGGAACAACGCATTCGTATCCGCCAGGCTGAGACCTACGAGCTGGGGACGGTTGATATCCGAAAGGGTACAAAACGCACACCTCGTGGTGGAAACAAAGAATGAGCATATCTGGCTGTCGACTCTTGTGTATCCCACACTTGCTCTTGGGGGTGATATTGGGGGGCTTGCTGTTCCTCTCACCGGGTATGGCACACGCCGAAAAGTCGCCAGAGGAGCTCTACGATACGGCGATCAACCACCTGCAATTTGGGACGTACAAGAAAGCCATCAAGATCTTCCGCGAGCTCTTGTATCCCAGCCCCGGCAAACTCAGCGACGCACAAAAGCGCAACGAAGCACACAAACTCCTCGGTGTAGCCTATTACTACGCCAAACAGCGCCGACGCGCCCGCCGTGAATTCGAACTTTACCTCTACGCTTACCCACGCCGCAAGACGATCGACCCGGCCCGCTATCCTCCCAGTATGGTAAGTTTTTTCAAGCGTGTACGTCGTCGCATCAAGAAGAAGCTCGACGTCTTGATCCGCACACAAGACAAACCAAAGGTCTCCTTGCAGGTCGTCAAGCTACGATTTGATCGTCGCGTTGAGCACTTCAATCCGCTGCTATGTGTCGTGCCTTTTGGGGTGCCTTACATCGTCCACAATCACTGGGGAAAGGCCGCCGGATTTTTGGCCTCACAGGTCGTCTTTTTGGGTTTTAATATCGCAGGTTACGGGGTGATTTCCAGCCTGCAGATCGTCGACCCAAACTCCTCACAGCGAGGTCGTTTTCCCGAAGACGTTGTCGGGATCGCGCAGGCATGGCAGATCGTGCAATTTGCCTCTCTTGGGCTCTTCGCGAGCTCTTATGTTTACCAACTCATCGACTGCGCGCTCACGGTCCCACGTACGAGAGAGTCCGTCCTCCCAGAGCTTCCAGCCGTCGACCCCCGCAAGTTCTCCACCCCCGCTCCAACCTTCTCAACACACACCACACAATTGTACACAACCCGCTGATCACGCGCTGTCTTTAGTAGGAGAGGGGGACCTCTTTGAAGCGGTGGAACAAGGGGACTTGTTTGAAGGTCAGCTCTTCGAGCGGTTTGGTGAGCGTCAACTGTGGGAAGCGTGAAAAGAGGATTCGCAACGCGATCTTGGCTTCCAGTCGGGCGAGAGGGGCACCGAGACAGTAGTGGATACCTTTCCCAAAGCCCAGATGGCGATTCGCGGTCCTTGTGATGTCAAAAGCCTCTGGATGTTCAAACTTGTCAGGGTCGCGATTGGCCGCACCGAGCAGGGGTGTGATGATGTGTCCTTTGGGGATCGTGACATCACCGACCTGGATATCTTCACTCGCATAGATCAGCTCTGTCCCATGGACAGGTCCCCAGTAACGAAGGACTTCTTCGATCGTACCGTCCATCAAGCTGTCATCTTCTTTGAGCATCTGTAGCTGCTCTGGATGCGTAAGCAGCGCGACGACCGCGCACTTGATCAGGTCGACAGTTGTTTCGTAACCAGCGATGATCAAGATCATCATCATCCCTAAGAGTTCATCCTCAGTGAGGGTGTCACCGTTCTCTTCGGCTTGAATGAGCGCCGTGAGCAGATCGTCTGCAGGTGTGGCGCGTTTCTTTTTCAGCAGCTCCTTGAGGAAGGAGACAGTCTTGGGAAGATCCCAGACAAGTGTCTTGACGATTTTGATCCCCGTCAGACCTTCGAGAAGGACGTCGACGCTCTTTTGAAAGCTGTCCATATCATTGTCTTCGATCCCGAGCAGCTCACCGATCACGCGCACAGGCAGTGGAAAGGCGTACGTCGGGACGAGGTCAAAGTGTCCGTCGTGTGTAGCTTCGACTTCGTCGAGCAGTTCATTACAGATCACTTCGATGCGATCGTGCATTTTCGTGATCGCTTTGGGGGTAAAGGCTTTCTGTACGAGATTGCGCAAACGCCTGTGTTCGTCCCCATCCTGGTAAATCATGCTCTCTGTGATCAGCTTGATACCGTATGGCATCAACCAACGCCATTTGTTCTCTTTGCGGCTGCGGATAAAGCGGGGATCTCTGAGGACGAAGTCACAGTCTTCATACCGACAGAGCAGATAGCTGCGAAAGGGGCCAAATTTTCCTCTGTAGACGGGGGCTTCTCGACGCATCCAGTCGTAGTATTTGTACTTGTCATCGATGAACGCTTTGGCGCTGATGTTGATCGGGTGTTTTGGGGTCCAATCTGCTTGCATAGGTCCGTCTCCTGTGGCGCATGAGGCGTCACGTCTGTAGGTCTTGCGCAAAGGGGCGCGCAAACCTTAGGCTTTTTCTTGAAAAAGCCCTACGTTGTTGTATCGGCGGGTCTGGCCTCTACGCTCTCAGACACGATCTGTGAGAGGAGACGTTCGAGGTAAAAATCCATTTGTGTTTTGAGGTCAAACGCGTCGTGGCCAAAAAGATAGTAGTGAAGACCGATCCCATCGAGATATGCGAGAAAGTTGACCGTGATCTTGTCGACATCGCGTGCACACTCCGTGCGAAAGACACCACGCGAAATCCCTTCGAGCATAATGCCCTCAAACATTTTGCGTATCCGCGCCAATAACGCACGAGCGAACTGGAACTTTTCGACATTCTCCTCTTTCGCCATGAGCTGTGTGACGGAGAGGGTGAGCTGCATCGCGAAGGTCTCCTCCATCGCTGCACACGAAGAGTCGATGAAGATGTGTAGCTGCTCGATAGGGTCCGTTGTCCCTGCGAGTAACAACTCCATCCCCTCAAGAAGCTGCTCAAACCACACCTTTAACGCCTCCATCACCAGCTCATCTTTGTTGGCAAAGTAATCGTAGATCGTGGCTTTCTTGACCCCAACCGCTTCTGCGATCTGGCTCATCGAGGCCGCCTCAAAACCACGCTCCGCAAACAATGACAGCGAACGCTGGGCGATATCTTTCTTCCGTGTTGCTCTATCGACGATTTTAGGGGTCACATTTTGCTCCATTCTCTTCGACGGTGTTTTTATTCCGACCGATCATTCGATATTGATATACGAATGAAGCTCATTCATGTCAACGCATTTCTTTTCAAACAACTATTGAAACAAGTCTTTAACATCTGCAATGATGGCATCTATGAGTCCATGATCTTTTTCGACTGATCGTTCGGATTTGAATCAAAGTAGTGGGTGTCGGGTAGGGGATTGTGGAGGGGAGATACGGTGGTGTGGGTGGATGGAATATCGATATAGGCCTTTCCAATTGGAGGGGGAGGGAGTATCATAAAGATCGCCTTCAGAAGAACCGTTGACTGAGGAGATAGAATGCCGAGCTTCACATTTGTTGCCCCTGGATCGCGCTCACCTGTGACGATCGAATTGCACAAACCCCTGACGAGTATTGGTCGGAGTATCGAGAATGACATCTGTATCTCGGACCCCCTGCTCCTTGAAGAGCACGCACACATCCAGTTTGATGGCGAGAAGTTCACACTGAGCGCACTCAACCGCAAGCATCCATTCACTGTGAATGGCCGCTCCCGCCGCTCGACGACACTCAAACATGAAGACTCCATCCAGCTTGGTGCCACGGAGTGTACATTCCGGATGGTCTCCGAGACCCCTGTCGATGAAGAATTACCCGACGTGATCGATCACGTCGAGGCATACGAACGTCTGTTTCAATTCAGCCGTGAGTTGATGCAGCAGTTCAGCTTAACGGAGCTGCTAGAGCTTTTGATCGACCGTGTGATCGAGGTGACAGGCGCACAACGTGGGTTCTTGATATTGCTCGAAGGCAACACGCCAAAGGTCGCGGTGGGTCGTAACATCAAGCGCGAGACACTCGCTGACGCACGTGAACTTTACTCAGACAGCATCGTCGCAAAAGTCGCTGAGACCAAAGAGCCGCTGATCATCAGCGACGCGTTGCGCAATGAGAACTTCAAGAACGCGACGAGTGTTGCGCACCTCCAACTGTCCAGCGTGATGTGTGTGCCTCTGCTCGAAAAAGGCAAACTGCTCGGCGTGTTGTATGTCGGTAACTCACATATCACGTCGCTCTTCGACAAGACGACCCTGAAGATCTTGATGGTGTTCGCAGCACAAGCCTCGCTGATCATCCAAAATGCCTTGCTCGTCAACGAGTTGACCCTCGACAACCAAAAGCTTCAGCAGCAGCTTGAAGGGATGCAGATGAGCGGCATCATCGGCAGCTGCGAGGGCATCCAGGGGGTCCTCAACAAGGTCCGCCGCGTCTCGTCCACAGACGTCTCCGTCTTGATCACAGGAGAGACCGGGACAGGTAAGGAGCTGTTTGCCCGCGAAATTCACCGCCTCTCCAATCGAAATAATGGTCCCTTTGTCACGATCAACTGCGGCGCGATCCCGGAGAACCTGCTTGAGAGCGAGCTCTTTGGACATAAAAAAGGCGCGTTTACAGGTGCAGTCGCGGACAAGTTAGGGAAGTTCAAGCTCGCGGACAAAGGAACACTCTTCCTCGACGAGCTTGGAGAGCTGCCACTCGTCCTTCAGGTCAAGCTGCTTCGTGCGATCGAAGAGAAGAAGATCACACCGATCGGGGGAGGGTTCCCCGAGGACGTTGACATTCGTATCGTCGCGGCGACCAACCGCACACTTGAAGATGAGGTGAAAGAGGGTCGTTTTCGTGAAGACCTCTTTTACCGGCTCAACGTGATCCAGCTCGTGTTGCCACCACTACGTGAACGTGACGATGATCTGATCCTGCTCGCGCGCTACTTCCTACAGAAATTCTCTGCGGAGTTTGAGCGGTCCTTCAAGGGGTTCACCGCAGACGCGATCATCTCCATGAAGAAGTACCGATGGGGAGGGAACATTCGCGAGCTACAAAACCTCATCAAGAAAGCCGTGATCCTCTCAGAAGGGACACATATCGGCCCCGAAGATCTGGAGTTTCGCGGCGCGGATATGTCTGAGATCCTACCTCTGGCCGAGGCAAAGGACCGCTTTCAAGCTCGCTATATCAACGATATTCTAAGGCTGAATGGTGGCAATCGAACCAAAACAGCCCGCGATCTTGGGGTCGATCCACGCACCATCTTCAGACATCTCGAAAAAGAACAACAAAAGTAGGATATCCACCCAAAGCCAGACATCTCGATCATATCCTCGCACCCAATGTTTGCCTTTCTGACGCAGGTTTATTTGTAACAAACGCCGTTTTCTGCGACTATACTCATAGTCGTCTGAAGGTGGCCTGTTCCTTGCAAACCGCCCTTTGAGGAGTGTCACCTGTTGAACGCGATGGATGATGATCCATGTGTCTGTATTTGTTGGTTGTTGGAGATTTGTGAATATGTGGCGAAAGCTGCTTCGTTGGAGTCTCAGGATTGTATGCCTCGCTTGGCTGGCCTATCTCTCAGGTTGTGTCGCTTATATTGAGATTCAACCAGCGGAGACGTTGCCCAACCGTCGTCCTTACATCCGCGTCATCGACCCAGACATCGACATGATCACACTCGACAGCAACAGCCGCACCAAAATTGAGTTCAAACTGCAAGTTGGTGACGAAGATCTCAGAGACGATCTCTTTGTGTACTGGCTGCTCGATCCTCATCTTGGTGGCGAAAATCCGATCATCTGTCGGACATCAGCGCTGACACTGCCACAGGAGAAACTCAGCCTGCCCGATGAGCTCTTACCAGAGCTTCGTGAACAGGTGCTGACATGTGAGTTGGAGTATTCGCAATTTAACCCAGGCTCCATCCACATCCTGCGCTTTGTCGTCGGTGATAGAGCCCCGACTCCCGGCGTATCAGAGTTTGATACAGCGACGAAAGGGATCTCTTGGGCGTCCCCTGACACTGTCGAGGTTGCAGAGAGACGTTTCACGATCCAGATTGAACAGTAGAAGAAGGACACGACTTTACCTCTGTTGTTGAGAGGTTTTTTGTCCGCTTGTGTTAAAGATCAGTACTAGTGTTGTCGTAGTGAATTGAAGTGTTTGTATGTATTTTTTTGAAGTTGGTTGTATGATGAAGAAACGAAAACATTCCGCACACTCTTTGGGCCTGTGGCTCATGATGCTCATATGGTCGGCATTCATGGTGCAGGGTTGTAGCTTGGTGTTGCCCACTGGCGAGACCAAAACCCGCAAAGAGAGAGGCGTCGGCCCCTGTGAGTCCAACGCTGACTGCCTCGAAGGGCAAATTTGCCTTCAGAATGTCCGATATTGCCGCACAATGGGCAATGATGTGAGCCAAAAGCTCAGCCTACAATTGCTGGCACCTTCCAAGTATCAATTCAAAAAAGACGGTAGCACCGGACTTATCACCAAGCAACAATACCTGAATGTAGACGTCGCCGACCTCCAAAACGGCACGATCCGCCCTCGCGAAGCGTTTGAAGTCAAAGGCATCGTCTGGGCCTGGGAGAAGGGAATCTCTGGCGACGAGAGAATCAAAATCGCCGCCAAAATTCGCTTCATCGACCAAAACCACATCGAGGGACAGTCCTTGATTTGGGAGGTCAAGAGCCAATCCTCAACAGGCCAATACACGACACAATTGAGTCTTGGGACATACACAGTCGATATCTTCCCAGAGAACGAAGAGTACCCAACCTTTCGGGTTAAAGACTTCAAGGTCGAACAGACCAGAGAGGCAGACTTTGAGTTGCCCAGCCGCGCGTCCTGCTTCGTGCTTAAAGGCCGCCTCGTTGCAGCTGACTCCACCCCATACAGATCCATCGAAGGGGTAGAGGTCCAGGTCCTCAACAAGGATGGCTGGCCCATGTCGACAGTCAGCACCACCGATAAAAATGGTGATTTCAAGTTATGGCTGACCAAAAACGAGAAGGCGACGACATTCCGTGTGCGAATGAAAAATGCAGAGTTGAGCCTTCATCCCCAAATCGACATCCCCTACACGTTGATCGCTGACAGCGTACAACCTCAGGGGAAAGTGATCGATCTCGGGACGTTGCCGATCGGATACAACAAGCAAGCCATCACGGTCAAAGGGACCGTCCGTACAGGGCAGGGTGGTGCTCTCAGCGCAGGGAGCAGTGTCCGCTTGTTCGGTAAGTTTGACATCGGTGTCATCAACAATGAGCCCTTCCAGGGAGAATTTGTCACCCAAACCAGGACCGATAAATTGGGCCAATTTGAGCTGAAGGTCCCCCCTGGCAACAATTACCAGATCGAAGTCCTGCCACCTGCCAAGAGCGAGTGGGCCAAGTCGCTCATCGAGCTAAAACAGCTCAAAGAGAGCAAAGAGATGGATATCGACCTGATCAAAAAGTACCGCGTCGAAGGGAAAGTCTGCCGCGAAGGTCCCCACGGAAACTGCGAAGCTATGATCAAAGACGCGCAGGTTCGTGCAGTCTGGCAGGGTTCACCAGGCTCATCACGACATGAGGAGTACATCCCTCTGTCCTCCTCCAGCCAACAAACAAAAAACGTCAACGAAGACGGAAGCTTCGCGCTCGCACTCGATCCTGGTGTGTACAATCTGATCTTCATCCCTCCCTCAGGCAGTGGTCTCGCGCGGACCTACTTGCAGACATGTGTTGGTGACAATCGCACGGAGCTGCAAGCATTCTTGCCCGAGGCCAAATATCTCGGCGGTAGAGTCATGGGACCAGATGGCTTCCCCATCGAAGGCATGACCATCGAACTCTACGAGCACACTGTCCGATACACAAACATCACCTCCGCAAATACACCTCAATCAGCACGTCTGCTGGGGCGTGGAGTGACAAACTCACAAGGTAACTTCAGCATCCCCTACGCGATCCCCAAAGTCGTGTCCACGACACTCTGCCAATAGAGTATCACCACCCCCTCTTCGCACAAGCACCATTCCAACAGCTCGGTACAAACAGTTGTACACGCAAGGCTCTACGTACGTGTGGACTCTGACATTCCTATCTATCTATTTTTGCTACAGGATTGTTTTGAGGAATGAGTCTCGAAGTTGCTCTGCGAGGTGTTCAGCACGTTTGGCGAGTTCTTTGTTGCCATGTGTACAGCAGAAGGGGGCTTTGGGTTGTTGGGCGAGCCTGTGGTAGATGTCGGCCTTCAGGTCGTACAACCACGGAGAACAGCGGAAGGCGAGGACATGTTGGTGAATGGCCTGCAAGGCTTTCACAAGGTGTCCCTTTTGAATGTCGTCGAGGATCTCGTCTTTTTCCTTGAGGTCAAGGGGCACTTTGTCAGTTGGCATCGAGAATGTAGAGGCTAACATACCATCCTGGAGGCTGTACTGTTCGGGCAAGTAGAGGACTTTTTTGTCATCGGAGGGGCGTGTCGAGAAGAGATCATTGAGCCACTCATCCATGTGGTGCTCTGGACCGATCGGAAGCTCTTCTCCAAAACAACAAGAAGCCACCGCGACGTCTTCTGTTTGGCAGATCTTCATCTGGTGTTCTTCTTCCATGATCCAACGGGAGAAGCGGACAAGAGGACAATAATTGCCTTGCTCGACTTCGTGTTGAATGTGGGTACAGATCAAGACGATGAGTCGACGGTACAACATATCCCAACATTGAGAAGGGGAGAGGGAGAATTCGCGATGTTCGAGCAGCTCACCGAGGAGTGGGAGTTTGTGCATGGACCAACGCTCAATCCACTCTTCGACGTCAAGCCCAGGTTTCGGGAAGATGCGGAACATAAAGACGATATGCTCATCCTCTCGTTCGACCTGGACTTTCGAGTGTTTTGCGCGCTCATTGAGTTCTTTGGCCCGCTCCCAGATGTGGTACTGAAAGGGGATGCGAAAGGAGCTGCAATATCCGTCTTCTTTGTAGACCACACGACAGTCACCGTAGACCAACGGCGTCTTGTTAAAGCTGCTGTTATCGACAGGAAGCGATGGACCTTCACACTCTGCACAGTAATCTTTCTCAAGATCCCACGCATCAGAGCTGTCTGGAGATTTGAGCCACAACAACAGCTCGCCGTGGGGGATATCGGAAGCTCCGACAGAGAGCAGTGAGTCTTCCAGTTGCTGCATAAACTCAGAGCAGTCGCCATCTGGACAATCTTGGAGGGCTTGCTTGCGTTCGTTGAAGCGCTCGACGATGTGCTTCTCACCGAGTTCTTCTGCGAGCTGGATCGTTTTCTCGATCGCTTCGAGGTTGTCGATATATTTTTCGCTCTCCACCCGGAACTCTTCGAGGGCACGTCGTTTTTGTTCGGCGTGAAGGTACGTGTAGCCTCGTTCGAGGTGAAGATTGCGTGTATTTGCGTTGCGGTGTTCGACGACGTCGAGCAATTCAAAAGCTTCATCGAGCTTGCCAAGATCCGTGAGGAGGTGTGACTTCCACAGGGCGAGTTCGAGAAAGAAGGGATTGCTCGCGAGTCCTTTGTCGAGGGCTTGTAACGCGGCTTCGTATTGCTCTTGTGCGATGTGTGCTTTTGCGATACCGAGGTAGGCGAGGTCGGTGCGCAAAAACCGCGTGTCTTTGAGCGCTTGTTGAAAGAAGAGCATCGCACGCTGTGGACTATCATGTCGGAGACACAAGTTCCCCATCGTTTCGAGTAGACGTCCACTCTCGGGATGTTGTGGAAGCGCGTCGAGGATCATCTCTCGCGCGGCATGGATTTCATCGATGACAGCGAGCTCTTCGGCCTCTGCGATGAGCATAGAGATGTCATCATCAGGGAGCATCAATTCGAGGAATCCGGTACCTGTGCGTTTTCCCGTGAGCATCTCGTGTTCGCCACGGATGAAGTGGTAGAGGATACGCAGCGCACAGATCTTGCCGCTCTCGATTTTGTCAGCGAGTCGCTGTCCGACGATACAAAAGAGTCGACTCATCAGAGAGGGGAGCATATGTGTGGTGTCTTCGAACTCGTCACTCTTTTGGAAGTGTAGGACATCTTCGTACAGGCCAGGGCGCAGACCTGAAAGGTAGAGCGCAGTTTGGATTTGCGCTTCAGTGAGGTAGCTTTCGAGTGGGATGACACCTTCGATCTCGCTCCACTGACCGGAGTGTCGGATGTCGAGCCCTGCGACCTGAAAGTATCCGACTTCGAGGGATTGTTGCTCCCATGCACGGATACGATCGAGGTAGACAAACTCGGTCCAACGTTTGTACTCTTCTGCTTTGTAGGGCAGGAGGATTTGGAAATACAGCTGTCGTTCACTCACGGCGACACGAATAGAGCGGTCGTATGCGTGATGGAGTTGTCCATCGTCCTGCAGATGCGAGGGGAGCTGCAGGGGGAACATTTTGAGAAGGCGGATATGCCGACAAGCGTCTGTCAAAGATGAAATACGTTTTCTCATTGCTCACGAATTTTGACTTGGGGTCTACCTTGCTCGATGCGGATATAAAGATCGGCGGGTTTACCGGTCTGTGAGGTCCAATGTTGGACTTCTTTTTCCACATAGCGAGTAAATTGAGCCAGGTTGCCGTATTGAGGCTGCACGCCGATAAACTCGTGTGCAGCGATATATTCTTGAAAGATCTTTTCATACGAAGTTGTGGTCTCTTCCTTTCGCTTGAGGCGATCGGAGTGACGGACGGTGTTTTGCAGACGCATCGCGACAGAAGGAGCGATAGGCATCCTTGGTCGTGGGGATTGCGCTTCGCGGGGCTGCGTGTTGTGTTGTATGGATGTGGGAGTCATCGCGGCGATCTTTCTCATCTGTGATGGGTGTGTGGTCATCGGTGCAGGTGTACGAACAGCTTGTGTGCGTGGAGCATGAGGGGTCACGTCGAGCATCGGAGGACGCGTCATGATAGTGGTGGGAGGATTAAACAGATCGTCTTCCTCTTCGTCTTCATCATCATCGACAAAGTTGAGGAGACTGGTGGGTGGAATCTCGTATTCATCGTCCTCTTCGAGGGCATCCTCTGTGAGTTCGATAATATCGTCATCTTCCTCCTCTTCGGGGACAAATCCCTCTGTGAAGGGTTCGATCCACTCGAACAACTGGTCAAAAAACAGCTCACCCCACATCTGCAGGACGTTGCGCAATTTGTGTTCGAGCAGCGAGAGTTTTTCTTCGAGTTCCTCGGCCAAATCGTCGTGTGGGTCGAGAGGGAATTGTTCGACGCGATCGAAGATACGCATGAAGATGCCTCCATCGAGGAGTCCAAAGCCGTACTGTGCGACTTGTTCGAGGGAGGCATCGAGGTCACGAAGGATACGATCGGAGTGTTCGAGAAACTCTTCGGATGCTTCGTGTGGGAGGCTGAGCGCGAACTCTTCGAAGTCGCGCGTGACGCCACCACGTAGGGAAGGCTTCATGGCATCGATTTCGCTGCGCAGCGCGATCCGGATGGCGTCGTGCATTGCACGAATCAACGCACCTTTCTCTTCGGCGTTCTCGTGCTGCGTTGGGATTTGTGGTCCCCAACACAGCGCGAAGTGGCTGATCATCTCGCGCAAGTTGTGGCAGGAAGCTTCGAGATCGGATTCGATGAAGAGATCGAGTCGACGTTCGACTTCGTCTTCTGTGAGTGGGGCAGCGACGCGCTCGTCTGCTTCTGCGTGCGCAGGCTCATCACCACCGAGGTCGTGGAGCATTTGCCGCGCCTCTTCCCACTGAGGAGCTTGTTGCAAGGCCTCTTTGAGACATTGGATCGCGCGCTCCTCATCTTCGTGTGCATGTGCGATGAGCGCTTGGGCCATCGAGAGGCCTGGATGAGACGCGTGCATGTGTTCGAGTCTTTGGATCGCCTGTGAAGCGACCTCAAGCTCGCCAAAATTGGCCGCACGGTACGCAAGAGCAGCCTGGTATTCGACGTTGCGATTGTCGAGCCCGCAAGCTCGCTTGAGTGACATGATCGCGTCGAGCTTGCGTTCTTGTGCGGCTTCGATCTGTGCGCGCAGAAAGTAACCCTCTGCGTCTTCCTGTCGCCTGACGAGGGCGTTGACTTTGCGCTCCGCCTCTTGAAATTGTCCAAGGCCGATGTAAGCGCGCGTTTGTGCAAAAGCCAGCGCGCGTTCATCTGCATAGCCTCGCTTCTCGGCTTCGATGAGTAGCTTGAGCGCTTCTTTTGGATCGTGATCCAAAAACAACTGCCCAAGCGCAAAAGCCGGCTCAGGGCTTCTTGGATCGAGCCTGTACGCCTGCCAAAAGAACTCTTCAGCAGCTTGCAGGTCACCGTTGGACCACGCGCTGTGTCCTTTGTCGTAGGGGGCTTGTGCATCCGGATGTAGGAGTTGATTAACGCGATCGCGCAGTGTATCGAAGAAATGTGTCACCACCTCTTGGTTGCGCACGTACATCTCTTCGTTTGGCAGAAATGTGTAGAGCTGTTGCCCCTCACCTTCGATCTCACCTTCGAGCTTGTAACCTCCCACCGTTGTCCCCAAAGAGAAGGGACCGCGTAACTCAATGATGGAGGGGATGTGTGCGACAAAACCGGCGTAGGGTGTCAAAAACTCAAAGTCTCGACCGTAGAAGCCCCACCAGTCATCGGCGAGATACAAGATTCCCTCACGGACGTCAAAACGACCGCCGCTGATCTCACCCCAGAGCGTTTGCTCCAGTGAGCTTCTCGGTGGGAGTAACCCCGAACGAAGCAGGGCCTGTTCTTCTTCTTGCATACTCATACTACGCACTCTCTCGATTCAGGCATACCAAGACCACAAGGTAAAACGACACCTTTCATACAAAAGTACTCAATGTATTCCTATGATGGATATACTACGAAGCCTGCAACAGTGGCAAGAGATCAACCCCAAAATACACTCTTTTCCTCTCACCATACCGGCCAATTGAAACCTAGGGATTGTTCCACCAAATGGAAAGCCTGCCCCTATAAAATCTCACGATTTCTTCGGATTGAAGGGGGCATTCTTTTTATCCCTAGTGTGCTCTTTTGCAGCCTTTTGGGGGAGCGTGTGGTGTTTTTTCCGCGATCAACTGACATGATGATCTTTTTGTGTCGACCTTTATCATTAGATCGTCGTACGCGGTGTCTTCACACCAAGAGGATCACTTCGTTGTCGTTTTTTCAACACAAGTGTCATCAAAAAATCACATTTTTTCGAGACGTTTTGAGAGCTTTGGACAATTTGTCCACCCCTTTGAGAAGCATTGGATAAAGCTTCATCCACTCCCCGGAAGGTCGTTCATCCTGTTTCCTTTTGGCGACACTTTTGCGATCCTATAACACCCCGTTCTATACAGTTCTCAGAGATGTCCTTTTTTGGTATGATCATTGCTTTGCCGTTAGAACGCGATTGTCCAGCCAAACCATTTTTCAAAATGAAAAGATACAAGATTGAGTCAGCCCTCCAGGGCACAAGAGGATGGAGAGTGAAAATGAAAAGAGCAAATATCAGAATGATGATTTTGGCCTTGTTGGTGCTTCCTGTGTCGGTGATGACCGCCTGTGTTTGTGTAGGTCCCCCCGTAGGATACTGTGATCGTTTCTGGGACGATCCCTTCTGCAGCAACAACAATCGCCCAAGCACTGACTGGCAATGTGACTTTAGCTGGCAATGCCCACGCGGTATGCTCTGTAATAGCCGCACCAACGTCTGTGAAGCAGAAACAGGTAACAACCCCTCCGAGTGCCGTCGCGACTCTGACTGTCCCCGTAGCCAGGGCTGTCACGAGCGAGTCTGTCGTCCTCTCTGTCGAACGAACGATGACTGTGAAGGCCTCAAACCTAGTTGCTCTTGTCAAGACAACGTCTGTATCCCCAACAATACCGGTAACAATAACAACAATAACAATAATACGGGCACCTGCAAAGCAGACAGTGACTGTAAAGATGGAAAGCTCTGCAAGTCTGGCAAGTGCGAAGAACCCGCATGTAAAGCCGACACAGAGTGCGCTCGTGGTCAAGTCTGTCGCAGCGGCGAGTGTCGCCAAGGTTGTTCCACTGATAACGACTGTAGCAACGGTGAAGTCTGCTACTCCGGTGGATGCAAAGCTGGAATCTGTCGCGATGACGCAGACTGTACAGCAGGTACAATCTGTCGCGTAAAAGGCGCCGCATGTGAAGCAGGATGTCGCCGTGACACTGACTGCACCGATGGAAAAGTTTGCTCCAACCTCAAATGTGTCGTCAACACGCCTTCTTGCAAAGCTGATAAAGAGTGTAAGCTCGGCGAAATCTGTAAGTCCGGAACATGTACAGCGGGTTGTAACACAGTCAACGACTGCCCCCGTGGACAAAGCTGCACCAACGGTCAATGCTCTTCAGTCGAGTGCTCACGTGACGCAGAGTGTGGCTCCGGTAAGATCTGTGAGAGCAGCAAGTGTATCGCTGGATGCCGTCGCAACGAAGATTGCGGAGCTGGTAACGTCTGCAAAAGCAACAAGTGTGAAAAAGGTGGATGTACCTCAGACGCAGAGTGTGGCGCTGGCAAATACTGTGAAGCAAGCGGTGCTTGTAAAGCTGGATGCTTGAAAGATGAGAACTGCGCATCCGGACAATACTGTGACACTGTCAAACAAGCCTGTGTCGCTGGATGCCGCGCTGACACAGACTGCACAGGTGGTCTCTCCTGCCAAAACCACGCATGTGTTAAAACATGCCGCGCAAGCTGCGAGTGCCCAAGTGGTCAGGTCTGTAATGCCTCCGGTGTATGCCAACAACCACCCAAGCAAACTTACTCCTGTAAAGCTGACTGTGACTGCCCCTCCGGCATGACCTGTGGCGCTGACGGAACCTGTAAGTAATCACCTCCTCTTCCCCCCCGACTCCTCTCGTCCCTCTCCTCTCTCTACGACGCTACAATCGCTCTCTCTCACAAAGCTCAAGATGCCAAATCCTTCCCCCACGCCAGATAAGCCGTATTTCTCAGTCCTTTTGATCCTCTCCTTCTCTCTTGACACAACCTCGCGTTGAACTTATCTCAATGCATGCATTTCTTTTGGATCGCCAACCGAAGTGTGGATTCAAACAAGTCGAACGATACATGCACATGTGGGTGCTGAATTTCCTATAGCAGAGAAGCCGTTTGGTAGAGAGACTGGAGGCGTAATGAGGTTGGTGTGGTTGTGTTGCCTGGTGTTGACGTTCATGTGGACGCATACACTGGATGCCAAAGTCCCTTCCCGTAACAAGAGAACAGCCCAACAAGGCAGACAGACAAAGCAGAAACACGCACGCAAAAACAGCGCGCGTACCAAGAGACGATATAAGAGACATCGACACCTGCGCTGGAGAGACCTTCGCAAGGTCGCTGTGGGCAAGAAGGGGGCAGGGAATACAAAGACCTCTAAGCGAACGACACCTCCCCCGACACGACGCTCTACGACTGATTTGAGCAAGGTCGAGTTGACACCTCAGCTCCCCCCCGAAGAGAAGGTGATCAAACGCAAACCATTGCCACCACGCTTTGACGCCAACCAAAAGGTCGTCACACTCGCAGAAGTGTTCAAGATGGCCAAAAAGGTCAACCTCGATCTACGTATCCTCAAAGAACGCCTCGTCCAAGCAGAGCTGATCAAAGCGAAGACATGGGCGATGCTCAAACCCAACCTCAACCTCAGCGGTTCATATACGAGAAACCAGCAGGCTGTCTCGTTTAACCCTGCTGCGAGTATCATAGGGCTCGCGAACGCGCTGCCTGAGCCGATCAAATCACAGATCCTCGCGGGAACCAAGGACGCACAAGAGACTGAATTGACACCGCTCAACCAGCTCGGCCTCCAACTCCAAATGAGGTGGGCGTTCCTCAATTTCCGCGCGATCCCATTGCTACGTATCGCATACATGAGCGTCGATCAGGTCAAAGAGAGCGCGAAACAACTCCGCCGCGAAGTGATGTTCGGTATCGCGCGTGCATACTACGGCGTGTTGCTCACGGATGGTCTCGTCGACATCTCTCGCGAGACGCTCTCCAACGCACGTGAACACTTAACCCTCGCAGAAGCTCGCTACCAAGCAGGGACCGCAAACTCTCTCGTCGTCACGCGCGCCAAACTCGAAGTGATCAAGGCACAACGCTCCCTCATCCAGGCCCGTAACGGCCTGCGCAACGCGAAGCTCGCCGTCGCGCTGCTGCTCAACAAACCGACATTCTCTTTTCGTCCCCAACGTCCCTCCAGACCCATCCTCCCCTCCGGCTCCCCCAAGGCCTGGGTGCGCAAAGCTGAACGCCACCTTCCAGAGCTGAAGGCCGCGAAGATGGCTGTCAACATTGCGGACAACCGCATCTCCGAAGTATGGCTTCAATTTTTGCCGACGGTCGCGCTTGTGGGTTCACTCCAGGCGACAAACGCGACAGGTTTTGCCGGACAAAACACCACTTGGAGTGTCTCTCTTCAGGGACAAATCGCGCTATATGATGGTGGGACACGCTTCGCCTTGCTTCAGGAGAACTTCTCCAAGAGACGACAAGCCAAGCTCGAATACCTCCAAGCACGACGCAAAGCGCAAAATAATATCCTCGCAAGTTATCTCTCTCTCAACGACGCGAAGGCAACACTCAAAGTCGCCAAGCAGCAACTGGTCCTCGCCAAACGCAGCTACAAGCTGACACAAGAGCGCTTTAAGACTGGTGTCGCGACGCCTGTCGAGGTCACAGATGCGCAAATCGCTTACAACTCCGCACAAGTTAGCCTCTTACGTGAGACCCTCAATCTCGAAGTCGCCGTCTTGACCCTCCAGCGCGCCATGGGTACCTTTCGGTACTAGTCACAACACGTATCACCCCACAACAAAATAACCCCCTTACATGGATGGGAGCACCACACATGTTTCATCCGACACGACACTGCACATGGTTTCTCCTGTGTTGTTGCTTACTTGTAACATGCTACCTACAAGATACACTTCTCTTTGCCGCTTCGACAACCGCCCCTACAAGTCGCAACGTCTCTGCCACGAAGACCTCTCCCGATCGAACTAAGATGCGCAGACGAGCAGTCCGCAGAGGGTTTGCCTGGATCAAAAAGTACATCGAGAAGCATTGGAAAGTGCTCAGCACTGATGGTCTATGTGTGCTCGCTGAGCTTGCAGTCAACGATGATATCGAACTCAAAAAACAAGTCATCACCTTTGGCCAACAGATCGCCAAACGCCTAATCACCATCTTCCTCGAAGAAGATGGAATCGAAGACAAAGACGACCTGCTCGAAGCGATCGAGGTCCTCGGCTACGCAGACGTCCTCCAATACGATACATCGAAGCTGCTCGCCAAGGTGAAGAAAGAGCTCGTTACGTACAACACCGCCAAAAAGCTCCTCGGAGTCAGCCTCTCAGAGCTTCCAACGCTCTCAGGTGAACCCCTCTACGATCTGTTGATCGATACCTACACCCTCGAACGCGCAAGCGCACATCTCTCGCTCAACTTGCGCCGCTCCGTCACGCTCCACCACGTCTTACGCCTTCTGCGCCAACGCACCTACCTCTCCTTCGACCAAGACAAAGATCCTGACAAAGAAAACGCCGAGGACAGCGCCTATCTCGCGACACATGTCGTCTTTGTGATGAACAATTATGGGCAACTCAGACTTCCACCGTCTGCGTTACCAAAGGTCTACCCTTATGTGCGTCGCAATTTTCATGTCGGTTTGCAAAACAAAGATGTGGAGCTGTTGGCTGAGTTTCTCGACGTGTTACGGACCGTTGGATTTGATGAAACCAACGACAAGATGGTCGCGCAAGGGACCGCGTTTTTGCTACGCACACAAAAGCAAGATGGCAGTTGGGGCGACTGGGAGCAGGAGAAAGATCCTTATGATGCATTGCACTACACATGGTGTGGTGTGCTTGGATTGAGAGGGCGCGGATTTCTCAAGGGCACGAAGTTTGGACATTATATCAAACGTACATTGCACAAACTGCAATCGCCCACGACACGCCGCGCAGCCAAGAGGTAAGGCTCTTTTCAGAAGAAAGAGAAGACCATCTGAGAAGGGGAGAGCGCAATTTTGTGCATGTATTCGCGATATAATGCGCTTGATTTTTGTGTGAAGTCCAGTATATGATTCAGCTTTCGTACATTGTATACATGCTGTAAACACTCAACGTATGTCGGTATTTGAGTGACAAAGGAGAGCGGAATGTCATCTGCGGATGTTGAGACACAATCTTTTCACGGGGTGCAATTTGCGCCGCCTACAGAGTTCGAGCTTGTCGAGACGATGTTGTCTTTTCGAGCACCTGTAAAAGATGAGCTGCGCGATCCTCGACTGATGCATCGACAGATGAATGTCCAACCCAACGTGATACTCCACCGCAAACACGCCAAGCCTGACACACCGCTCGAAGATATCGTTGGTATAGCGCTCGCTGAGTTTATTCGGACGATGGTCCAACTCGAAAATGTAAAGAAACGCGAATTTACATTCGCCGACGGTGTCGATGGATTTTTGATCAGCTTCGACTACCCGGCGACCAAAGACAAAGTGTTGCGACAGTACCACGCATTCCGGCTCGATGAGGGGATCTTGACCTCACTGGCCTTGACGGCTGATGCCATTCGCGTCGCCGATTCAGATGACATTGAAAATATGTACCTCCAGAGTCTCGCATCTCTGGTGACCGAATAAATCGACTCCCTTTTTCGCACAGGAGCCCCAAATGAGTGTAAAATTCCCAAAACAAGCCCCCGTACAACAACAACCAGAGATCGTATGCCCTGTCATGCGCGGAATGGTCGCAGATGGTCATCTCCACGCAGACAAAAACGGTGACGCTAAGATCTCCGAGCTGAAAGATATCTTTGAAGATCTCGGATTCAGCCGTGGCTTGGCGAACGTCGCGGTTGTAGGAAATGGCTTTGGCGATATCCTCGGCAACGTCTTCAGTGGGACATTCAACCTCAACGAGCTGCGCGGTGGATTGCTGGATCACAGCGGTGACTCCATGATCTTGCGTAACGGCGCCTTCGATCCCGAGAAGTTCGAGACATTGATCTCCCACAGCAGCGACGGCGAGCGTATGACACAGGCCGACTTCGAGAAGGCGATCAAGACCAACAGACAAGCCGATGATGGCTCGTGGATGGGCTCGCGGATCAGCAAGGTCGAATTTGGTATCCTGCTCAAGGCTTTCGGTACAAAAGGAAAAGATGGAGAGATGGGCATCTCCATCTCCGACTTGCGCGGTCTGTACCAAGACAAGAAGATCCCCGCGTCATTCCGCCCTGAGACAAAAGCCACCACCCAAAACGCGGTCGCCACACTCTCCGCAAAGGCCCGCAGTATGCCCTCTGATAGCCACGTCGGGATGGCAAAAGCCGGCGCAGACAGCGCGCTGCAAGGTGACAACCTCTTCGACAACGGCGGCATCGCCGCGAAGGGCATGGGGCAGGGGATCTGTCCTCACATGGGCTCTGGTGGTGCACAGATGACGGCGGACAACCCCGCTGAGATCACACAACTCCACAACGAGCTCCCACAAGCCAACCCTCTCTCCGCAGAAGCCACCTCCTGAAACATCTCACAACAACAGCTCCCCTCAAATCGTTCACAACACCCTACTCATCAGACTTTTTGTTTCAGTTTGTGCTCACATCGTCGTCTTTTCTTGAAGTGGATGCTTCAAAAAGGACGAGCAGAACATACCAACTTTGCATTCTCCAAATGCACACCAGGCTTTCTTTTTTGGATTGAGTATGACACTATGACACGTAAATGACGACAACATGGTCCACCACGCGATGCCAGAGTTTTTGTAGCCTGTGTACGTTTGTCTTACACACAAACCACCGATACAAAAACACAAACAAAGGCCTCGTATTTTTGGAAGGTTCGATACGATGACGGACACAAAAGTTTCATCGACAGAGATCAAACAGATCGAGATCGACAACATGCAGTTTGAATGGTCGCGTGGAGAAGGCGTGCTCAAACTGATGACACTCCCTTCAGCGATGTTTTGGCTGGATCCATCGTTGTTACAGATGCTACGTCCGTTGGCTGAAGAGCTCGGTTACGACATGTTTCGTTTAATGGTCGCTTGGTCATCAAGTCAGGGCACAAAAGAAGACTACGAAGCGATGGTTACGGCCTTCAGCGATCATTTTGAGGAGGGATTCCTGGCCTGGGGAAAAGCCGTCGGTTCTTGTGGGTGGGGAAGATTTGAGTTGCCAAAATTCGACGAGGAGCAGAAAAAGGCAACGGTGATCGTACACAACACCTGGGAGATCTTGATGCAGAGAAAGCTGCACAAGAGATGGGGGTGTCCTTTTATTCAGGGAAAAATTATCGGTATCTTTTCACATGCCTTTGGCGAGACGTGCTGGGCTGATGAGGTCGATGTCTCCTACGAAGAGGGGAACTGCTACATCAAACTCAACGTCTACCCCTCAGAGCGCACCATCCAAAAGGAGCTCGACTCCCTACGCACAAAGCGAATGGAAGAGAAAGAGCGCGAGTTGCTCAAGCTCGTACAATCACAAACAAAGAAACTCGAAACATCGATCCACGAAATCCGACGAGCACGCGAAGATGCCGAGAAAGCCAACCAAGCCAAGAGTCTCTTTTTGGCCAACATGAGCCATGAGCTGCGCACACCTCTCAACGCAATCATCGGGTATACCGAACTTTTACAAGACGAAATAGATGAACTCACCGAAGAAGAGGCGCTCGATGATCTCTCGAAGATCCGCTCTGCAGGGCGACACCTTCTCGGCTTGATCGACGATGTGCTCGATCTCTCCAAGATCGAAGCCGGACAGACAGAGATTTACCAGGAGCCTGTCAGCTTGACGAACTTTGTCCACGACATTGCGCGCTACGCGGCACCACTCGCAGACAAAAAACAAAACAAGTTCGAGCTCAAAGCACCGACAGATCTGCCTATCGCGATGATCGACGTGATCAAGGTGAGACAGGTGCTGCTCAACTTACTCGGAAATGCCTGTAAGTTTACCCAAAGAGGCAAGGTCACACTCTCCGTCGAGTGGAAGGCGACAGACAGCGTCGTCGTATTTCGGGTCGAAGACACTGGGATCGGTATCCCAGAGGAGAAGAAAGAGTCCATCTTCGAAGCCTTTACACAGGTCAATGCTGAATTTCATCGGTCATACGGCGGGACTGGATTAGGGCTCAACTTGTCCAGAAAGATCGCTGAATTACTCGGAGGGGATGTCTTCATGGACAGCGAGCTTGGGGTTGGGAGTGTCTTCACCTTTGTCCTCCCCATCGAAGCATAACACCTCCTCCACTTCGCCCTCTACGGACGTTTTCGCCTACGCAAGATGCGTCGAAACCGTCTCCGACGAAGATGCCTTCTCATTCGCCTCCCTCGACGCCACCGCCACTTTTTCCTTTTTTGGCACAGCCGCCTCAAAAACCCCTCATTAAATGATATCCGATGTGCCGCGCTGCTCAGCTCGACGTTCTTCTTTTGTGTCCGCAGGTAGGTGAGCACGCGAAAAGCAAAACAACGTGTCGAATAGCGAGAGAGCATACGATCGAGTGTTTCGATTTGTTTGGGGGAGAATGCCAGGAAGGTCTCCAAGACCTCCTCGTCCTGTTGGGGTGTTGTACTGCGATTGTACATCAATGAGAGAATGCGAATGTGATTGAGATGTGGCTTTTCCTTCATCAGGAGGCTGATCAGCTCCCACAGCTGCGGGAACTGGATCGCACGGTAAAATGGGCCGACTTCATGTGTCCCAGCGAGTCGACTGACAGCGAGACTTGCGGCGGCTCTCACGAGATAGGACCTGTCGTAGCGTTCCAGTTGCTCAAAGCGCAGATAATTTTCGGGCTGACTGATCATGGCGAATAAGATGACCGCATAGGAACGCACGAGTGGATCTTTATCTTGGAGCGCTCTCGTGAGCAACGTGTTCGTGGTTTTTTTCGCCCTCCACAGCGCAAAGAGCGCTTGTTTTCGCACGTCTTTGTGCTTGTGGTGGAGAGCCAACTTACGCCAGTGAGGGAGTCCTTGCTGTGTAAGTTGTTTCTTGATCGAATGGCGTCGTTTGGCCGAGAGTGTCTTGCGCAAACTCTTAAGACTTTCGAGCATGTGCAAGGAAAAAAGCCCTGGCGTTTGAAAAGGTCGTGAGAGTGTTTGCAGGAGCTGCTTGCTGTCTTGCTTGTCTTTGATGGCATATGACAAAGCGCGCGCGAGCCACAAGGTCAACTGCATGGTGTTCTTGGGAGGGGTTGGGATACGTAAGAGCTTGTAAGCGCGGCTGTACTCTTTCTGTCTGGCCAACAGCGCCGCATACCCCATACGTATGGTGAGATTGTTGGGTTTGATGTTGTGGGCTCTTTGAAAGGCTCTCTCCGCGAGCTTCAATCGCTTTTGTTGGCTCGCCTCCTTGCCCAACATCTCCCAATAATCTGCGTCCTTAGGCCACTGTTTTGTCAGGTCTTGCAATGTCTTGAGCAGTTGCTTTTGTCGCTTGTACTTGTGTGAGAGTGCGACATATTGGTCGAGTGTGCCGCTTGGAGGATTCCCACGTAACAACAACCAGCGCAGATGAGGGAGTGAGTGGGACTGGCTTTTGTAAACATCCAGCGCGATGCGCCTGAAGTCGACGTCATCGGGAAACAAAGAGAGACTCTCCTTGAGCAATCTCTGGGAGGCTTTTCGTTGGCTGTTGCGCAGATAAAAGGCCATCAGGAGCTGACGAGGTTGTTTTTGGAAGGGATGCAAAAAGTAGTCACGTTGAAAGAGTAAGAAGGCCGAGCTGTAGCCATACAATTTGAGCGTTGTTTGGATGATTCCCCGGCGTGCTTTGCGCTGCAAACCTGTGTTGCTCGTAGAGGACAACAGCTTTCGGTAGAGCGTGAGGGCACGCGCTGGCTTTTTCGCCTTTTGTAACCAGATGTTGGCGAGCAGGAGTCGCGCTTTTTGGTGGAATGGGGTGCCTTTGAGCAGTTGCTGTAACAAAGGGATACTCTTTTGATAACGTCCGTGTTTGTAGTAGATCTCCGCAAGATCGAAGAGAGAAGAAGCCTGTGTTGGTTTGATCTCGCGGATCTTGTCCCAGATCTCCCAAGCTCGTTGACGTCGTTTTTTCTTCCACAGATACGCGCCCCACTGACGAAAACAACTCGCTCGCATCGGCTTTTGTGAGCAGTACGCCTGGAACAACGCGAGCTGTACATTCACGGGCAGTTCCCACGCTTTTACGAGCTCAAGCATCCTGTACTGTAGGAGCTTGTTGGTCTTTTGTGTTTGCAACAACTCGTAGATAAATTGGTCGCGCTTGATGTGTGCCTGTGTCTCTTGCAAAACGGTCAGAATACGAAGAGGGATTGTGACTTCGTCGGGCTGTCGTTTTTGTTGCTCTTTGAGCAAGGCAAGGGCCTGTGGGAAGCGTTTTCGTTTGAGCAACAGATCGATCATCTTCAAAAAGGCGGGATGTTTGGGGTAACGTTTGAGGAGCTGTTTGTACGTCTTGAGGGCTTCCGTCCACAACCCCAGTGTCTGCTGGACACGTCCGACATAAGGGAGATATTGGCGTGGCAGTGTTTTGGCGCGTTGTTTGATTTGAGCGAGCAGGGTTGGGAGCGTTTTCTGTCGTGTATGAAGTTGAAGCTCATATTCGATCAACTCACGCTGCATCCAATGTGCGTTTGAGAGCTGCTTGCGTATTCTGGTCAGTGTGGAGAGGGCGTCTTTGTAGTCTTTTTGCTGGAGCTGGTACTGGAGCAATTTTTTGAGGTGGACAGGTCTCCTCGTTTTCGACGTGTGGGGGATCATGCGCTTGAGCTGCTCGATCACCGCAGCGGGCTGTTTGAGCTGCTCAAGACAACGAATCAGCCCAAGGTGTGCGTCGACATCACTCGGCTTCTTCGCGAGAATAGCTCGGTAGTACGTTTGGGCTTTCTGCCACCGCTTCATGGTCTCGCTGAGCTGCGCAAGAGTCCGAAGGATAAGACGCTTTCCGCGTCCCTTGGGCATCCCTTTGATCGCTTCTGCCAGTGCTTTTTCGGCTTTTGCTTGCTGGTTATTCCTCATATAGGCTTTGCCCAACGCCAACAGCAGCTTATCCCTTGAACCTCGCCAGACTTTCGACTGTCGTAAGAGCTCAAAACCCTGGATAGCTCGTGTAAATGCACCTGTATACAGATCGACAAGGGCGAGAGCAAAGGTCCCTCTATCCCGGTATCCTTTGCGTTTTTGCAAGACGCGGAGACGTTTGCGTAGCCGCCCGAGATCCTTCTTCCTGTAATGTCGAAGAAGCCGTTTAAGTGCGTATCCCTCAGCGGGTTTTTCGATCAACATCAGCTCCAGGCGTTGTGCGATCTTTTCCCATCGGTCCGTGCGTTTGAGCTTCCAATCCGCACCTGCATGGCGTACCTGCACACACAGCAGACCCAAAGCGATACACCACCACACAACGCACAACACCTTACACGGGCTGTGACGCTCCTTGTCACGTTGGTATCGAGTCTCTCTATGTAACACGCGCTCACTCCCTAGAAAAATGAAAAGACCAATTCGGCTGAAAACAAGTTCCTCAATTGAAATCCATCGGTATTGTCGTTCAATCGGTTGTCAATCCAAGAGATATACTCACTGATACGACCGGACATTCTCGGAAAGAGTTTAAGCTCGCCATACGCATAAAACCCGAACTCCGTCATCCCAGGAGGTCCGATCGGTCCAGCCGTCGCGAGACGTGGATAAGTGACATGTCGAAGCCTCCCTCCGACAGCGAACACCAAATGAGAGGCCCGACGCAGATCCCTGTGTTTGGCGCGCTCCCCCACACCAAGCTCTAGCTGTAGTTGGTCTTCGCTGTGGTACGCCATCTTAGGACGAATCGACGCACCAAGTTTTCGTTCATAGCGAATCAACCAGCGAAAGGGCAGCCGAGAGAATGCGCGCTTATGTCGTCCGTACACACCAAAGGCGAGGAGCGGTTGCAACACACCATCTTGCTCGTAACGTAGATCTTCTTTGGGCACGTTGGACGGCAAGAAGGCAGAGACACGGCCCAATCCAACATGACCTCGAAGATGAATCCCCGAACCCCCAAGTCCCTTTTGTCGATCCCCAATTTGCAGGGTCAACACAGTCTTGAGATGGAGCGCAGGGATCTGCTCCGTCTGCTCAAAAAAATGATACATGTCAGCATGAAACCCAATCCCCAAACGCACCGACGAGATCTGCTTTTCAAGGGCTATCCACAGATGATGTTCAATGCGTCCACTCCACAGTGTCTCATACTCCTTGGCAGGGAAGGGTTGCTCGATGAGATTGCGATAGTGGAACTTTAGCTCCATGTCGAGATCCCAGATATTGCCGCGAGGGGCGAGCCACGTATATCCAGCGCCGATCGTCGCCTGCTGGATCAACCGTATACCGGAAAATTGCTCGGGAAATCCCTCTTCTTCTGGAGGGGCCGAGCTGTAGTGAAGCTCGTTTTGAAAGAACAGGATGTGTTGGTTTTTTTTGTTGCGTCGCGCGTGGGAGAGTTGGATATGTAGTCGCTCCCCAATCCCTCCAAGTTCGGCTAGATTGGCGCGCAAATGCGCTGAGAGATGGTTGTGGAGATAAAACAGAAAGTCACCAATCCTGATGTTGAAGGAGAGTCCAAGCATGGTGTTGAGCAGAAAGTCCCACTCTCGCTCAAGAGGGTTGATTTGGTAGGGGTGACGTAGGTCATCGCGGAGAATATTGGTGAAGGTGTCATGTGTCAGCCCCACACCAATACGCAGGAAGTTGCGATAGCGGCTGTACGCGTGGATGGGGAGTCCTTCGAGATGGATATTTCGTCCATATCGATATTTTCTTTTGTAGTAGAAATAGACGCGGCAGCGGACCCCATCTCGATACGCACCTTTTGCACGGCGGGCGTGGAGCAGGGCGAGGGAGAGGCTCTTTTGCGCGTTGGAGAAGTGACCTTGATCCATCGCGTCTTTGTAACGTTTAAACTCTTGTTCAAATTGACGCTTGGACGTTTGGACGTTGTTGAGCGCTTGCGTCACACAACGTACAGCGGCTTTGCGCTTGGGTGGTTTGTTGCGTTTGGCGTAGCGCAGTTTTCGCTTGAGGGTCCATCGGTAGCTGTGGAATCGCCTCTTCATGAGCCTCAGTCGATACGCGATGGAGGGGTAAGAACGATGTCGTGTGTTCGTCTGGATGCGTTGTTCTTGATGGGCTTTGGCCATTTTTTGAAGGGCTTGTGGGGTTCGGCTGTTGGGTCGCAACAACATACGCGCAGTTTGATCACCGATCAACGTGCCAAACTTGCGAAGACATTGGGAGACATAGCGACGTGGGGTGTTGTCTGCATGTGACGCAACATGCCGACAGACAGCGTCACGCAAAAGCATATTGCCCGAACGTGTGAGAGGCCATAGCCATTGGAGCAGCTTTGGTGGCTGAAGCAGACTGAGCGCTTCGATGGTGTTGAGCTGGACGCGGACATCTCGGTCTCGAAGAGCTTGCTTCAGCGCCCGACGCACGCCAACGCCTTTGCGTCCACGTAGTGACGCAGAGGCCCACCAACGAGTCTGGGGGGAAGGGTGCTTGAGCAAACGCAGCAGCGCCTGCGTACAGGCGCTGTGGGCACAACGCATCAACTTACGGATCGCCTCACGACGGACCACTTGCTTAGAGGAACGGCTCTGTTTGATCCACGCCTGCTGGATCGAAGAAGGTGGCAAATCCGACGCATAGGAGATGGAGAACAAACACAAGAAGAAGGTCAAACTGAGCAGCCATGGGCGTGGATGTATGGGTCGCAATTCAGCCTCCCAACCAATATTCGAACATCAACATAAACGCGCTGCGAAGGTGTAGATCGGAAGAGCCAGCTTCTTCCGGTGCGGCGCTCTCCAGGATACGGTAGGGATGAAATCCATTGGAGACAAGCTCTAGGTTGGCGGCGATGACGACGCGAAGTGATGGCGTGATCGGGAGCTTGACGTTGCCAAAAAACCGGATCAGTCCAATCGACAAAGTGTCGAGTGTTGTAAGGTGTTTGCTCGGGAATGTATTACTTCGCAAAGTGACACCAATATCGATCTGCAAACGCTTGCGCAAAATGGCGTCGAGAAAAGGAGGTGAACCGATTCGAAAGAGTCCATCGAGTCGATCTTCCATGTGATAGCTCATACCAGGACGGATGGATGGACCAACGGTGCGCGTGTACGCCAAAGACCAGTACAAGAAGGGCGCCTTGATCGGACCGGAGAGTTTGATCTGTCCGACGCCCTGAATCGTGTTGGACTGTCCGAGGATGGTGTCGTCGAGTGTGTGATAGCCATCTTCAGCGGAGCGGACAAAAGCCAAGCCGACGTAGGCTTCGTAGAAGAGACCGTCTTTGGGATGACCAATACGCCATGTGAGACGGGGCTGGAAGTGCCAGGCCGGGACTTGCGTTGTTGCACCAAGCGCCCGGTGATAAGATGCCCTCGCTTCCAGACCGAGTGTGAGCACATAGAGCTTTTTTTCGAGCCACAACCGCGCCTCGTGCTTCATCCACGGACTCCACCAATCCTGCGGCCAGTTGTCGCCCAGAGGCCACTCGATTAAGCTCCGCAGCTCCGCCTTGAAAGACCACGCTCCCTGCCACCAGTGAACTTGTTTTTGGTCATATCCCCAACGCCACCCACTCCCTGCACGTAAAGATAGAGAGGCCCGTGAGCCGATCATGTGGTTGTAATCCTGTTCTTCGTAGGGAGGACTCTGGCTGATGCGAAATCGTGCCTGTAAAAAGTGTTGTCTTGTATGTCGATGTGTCTGCTCTGCCCAGCTCAAGAAGACCTGTAGATCTTCTTCGAGACCACTGAGAGCGTTGCGCAAGAGAAAGTAATTGCCACCGAGATGATTGGAGATGGCAAAGAGGCCACGCCGCCCCCACCGGGTGTTGTACGAAAGATCGATCGCACCTCCTCCGAGCAAATCCCACCTCGGTCCAATCAGCGCTTGTTCACGGCTGTAGTAGATCTTGGGGTAGAGGTCTTCTCGAAATGCGTCGACGAAGTTGTCGTACATCATGTGTGCAGAGAAGCGCACATGGTCGCGTTGTGGGTGGTAGAGATGCAAGGGAAACCCAAGGAGCCAGATGGCTTCTTCAAAGAGCTGTGTGTACTCGGCCTTGCCTGTGTGTGTTTTGACACAACGGACGATCGCGTCTTTGTGCTTCGAGATACGCCGAATGCTCAACATCGCACGTGCGTAAGTCTGTTGGCTCGTAAAAACGTGAAGCGTTTGCTGTTGTGTCTCATAGAGCTTCTTGTAGTGTTGGAAGAGGACTCGCTGTACCGCGATCTTTTTGCGCAGGGGCTTCATACATCGGACGGCCCAGCTTTTCCCATCTCTGCGCAGTTGATTGTGTAATCGCAGGGAGAAGGCGAGCGTCTTCTTGAGCTCTTTGCTCGCACGTTCAAGCACCTTTCGTGCGAGCTTTGGCGTGTACAGCCCGCGTTCTTGTAACGGTGGTTTGTTACGCAGGACAAGGAGGGCTTCTTGACGCAGCGGCAAGGGGAATGGATTGGGTGTAAAGGACAAAAGTGTTTGCGCAGTCTGTATGCGAATATATGCGATGGGGTCTTGCAGACAGCGACGTATCTGTGTGGTCAAGAGTGCATGTTTTGTGTGGAGAAAAGCACGACATAAGGCATCTCGACGCCAGGGCGCGAGTGTCGTTTGTCGTTTCGCGAGGGCTTTGAGGGTGTTGCTATCCTTGAGTTCGCCGAGGGTGATGATCGCGATGTAAACGACACGTTTATCTTTGTCTTTGGTCGCTTTTCGGAACAGAGGCAGCCAGGCAGCCTTGCGCCTTTTGCGTAGCGCCGAGATCGCGGCCCAACGTGTAAGTGGATCGGGGGACGTGAGCGCTTTTTGCAGCGCACGTGAGCTGCGGCGATGACGTTGTAGTGTGAGCGCTTTGAGCGCCTTGAGCGCGGGCCTGGGAGGAGGAGGCTGTCGCGTCGGTCTTGACGTGGGAGAGTGTGTATGTGGCGTGCTGGCGTGGACGGTAAAGCTCTGCATACACATCGCATAAAGAGCGATGTATAGGGGGATAAGGTGAGATGTACAGTTTGAACACCAGCGTCTCAATGGATTCCCTTGGCGATACGAGCTACATGTTGCGGCGAATTTGCCCATACCAAAGGATAGTATCAATACGTGTCGAGCGAAAGGTGTTGGTGAAAGAAATTGTTGTCGTTATCGAGGGAGTGTGGTGTGGGTGGGTCTTAGCTTTTGGTTTCGAGGAGGGCCTTGAGGAGCTCTTTGCGTTTGGCGCTTTGAAGCTCTGGTTGTTCGAGTTTTTGGCTCTCTTCACGCAAGATGTTTGTGGAGAGGCGCTTCATCGAGTGTTGACGTAGAGAGGAGCCGAGATAGGAGGAGAACGCGAGGGCTTTCACACCATTAACGGTCATACTGTTGGCGTTGAGGTGGAGCTCTTTGACGTGGTTGATGACGGGGGACTGTGCGAGCGCGATGGCCCCTTCGTCGCGGATATTGTTTCGACTCATGGAGAGGACTTCGAGCTGCCTGATATGTGGGGAGTGTGCGAGCGCAACAGCGCTACGAGGCTCGATGTGATTGTAGTCCAGGATCAGGGTGTGAAGCTGCGAGAGGGCAGGTGTATTGGCGAGCGCTTCCAAGCCTTCGGCGATCGCATTGCCCGCAAGATGGAGCTCTTTGTAATTCATCGAAGCCGCTGTTTTGGCGATACATCGGGCACCATCAGGACCGATGTTGTTGTTGTTGATGTGCAGCGTCTCAAGACCCTGAATATAGGGGGAGTGCATGAGTGATTCGATGCCCTCTTTGGTGAGCCCGTTGCTGTTCAGGTTGAGATGTTTGAGCCTGGACATATGTGGGGATTGTGCGATGTGTAGGGCACCTTCGTCACCAATTTCGTTGTAATCGAGATCGAGCTCTTCGAGATAGGCGAGGTAGGGGGAGTCCATAAAGATCTTGATACCATCAGCCTGGATGCGGTTGGACGCCAGCGTCAGGGACTTAACATGTTGCATGTAAGGGGTGTGGACAAGTTTGCGGGCTTCGTCGGCGCGAAATTCGGTGGGGGAGAAGTGGAGGTGGCGGATCAGCCGAAAACTAGGACTTGGGTTACCACTAGGGAAGACGCGCCAACAATCTTCAGGTCGGGCTTGGCGGAACTCGTCTGGCCAGCTTTGCAAATGGTTTTCTGCGTATTGTATCCCGACATCTCGCTCAGGTGAGTCTTCCCAGTTGTGGAAGAGTGTGAGGATGATATCGAAGATCCTTTGCGTAGGCTCTTCGAAGAGGAGCGTCCTGAGCTGCGCGAAGTACACTTGATCATGGGGACTCATCAATAGGAAACCTCCCTGGGCATATATCGTCGTCTGGAAAGGCTTCCTGCCTGAGTGGGTCTTTGTTGGCATCTCATGATGTCAACAGCTCCTTGATGGGATGCGGAGTTGACGTATTGCGTTGCGTTCTTCTCAAAGTACAACCCAATAACATTGTAGTATAGTAAGAAAAGCCTTGCGATGTAAGCTCTTTCCAACACTTTCTTCGTGAGACATGTGGGAAAGGTACAAATACAAATGTCCAAAAGCCTCATTGTTACGCTTATATGAACCTTAGAAGGACGATGGGGCTAAGAGAAAAAAACTGCAAAAAGATGGGGTGAGGGGAGTCGCTCGTCCCATTATCGTGTGAATGGCTGTGGAGATCGGCAAACCGTTGACTTAGAAGGGGGGTGGTGTATACTCCGGCTTGGAAAAGAGCTGCGGACGGCAGCTCGAAGAGAGTCTGTAACCACGACATAAGGGAAGAAGAGATTGCGAAAAGGATGGATTTGCGTCATATGGTTTTGCTTGTTTGGCCTCTTGAGCGTCGCGCCAGGTTGTACAGGGACCGAGAACAACAACAATAACAACAATAACAACACTGGTGAGTGTACAGGTCGTCAAGACTGTTGGAAAAAACGCTGCCCTCAACTCGCCAAGTCCTGTGTAGAAGGATACCTCGCGCCAAAGAGCGATATCACTGGCGATCAACTTCCTCCAGAGCTCGTCTCTTGTACCGCTGCCAACAAATGTGAAGACATCTCCACAGATCAGCTCGGTGGTGGACAGATCGATGTACAAATGCCCGAAGTCTCAGCCGCGACCAAGTCGATGGTGAAGTTCTTGTTGTTGTACATCTTCGATAAAAAGGACATGGACGGGAAAGACATCACCTGTGATCGTATCAAACAAATCGCGGAGTCCGATCCCAAGCAGTTGATGAGCGATACATGGGGACGCTACTATCCACCTCGTGACTACACCTCAGCCACCGTGTACCCAGTCGATCGAGCAGGTGATTCATTGCCACTCAAATTTGGTGTGCAGGTACCACTCGTCCCCGCAGGAGAGCGGGTCGTCGCGGTCTTTGGTTTCTGCGATACAGATGGACAACGCCCCAGCGAAGAGACCAAGCCCAAGTGGATCGCTTGTAAAGAAAATGTGGCCTTTGTGGCTGGCCAAACAGCCAACGATCTCCCCCTCGATTTCCCCCTCAAAAACGGCGATTCCTGCTTCTAGGACCTCCAGCCTGTTCGACTCTATTTGCACCCCATATGAGACAAATGGAGATTTGTGCGCATCTTTTTGAGTGAGGGTGTGTTTACACTTATCGATAACCTGTCGCATGAGGACAAAAAGGCAAGGGAGTGGATGACGATTCTCGACTGATGATGTCCATCAAAAAAGGTGACCGAGCGGCATTTCAGGCGCTGTTTCGAAAGTACAGTCGTCCTCTCCACCATTTCGTGTTTCGTTTTGTTGGAAACGCAGCCGTCGCCGAAGAGATGGTACAGGAGATCTTTTTTAAGATCTACCGCGCAGCTGACAAATACGAACCTCGTGGTCGTTTTACAACCTACTTGTATCGTGTGGCGACCAATCATTGTCTCAATGAGGTCCGCAAGGCAGACTATCGCGAAAAATTTGATTCTCTCGACCAGGCTCCGTCTGATGATGAACGTGGAGGGATCGTCCTCCCCGATAAAGAGCAGGCGGGCGCTGATGCTTTGTTTTGGGCACAAACCATGGCCCATAAGCTTCAAGAATTGCTCGTCGAGTTGCCCGAAAACCAACGCGTTGCGCTCTTGCTCAACCGTCTTGAAGGCCTCTCCTACCAGGAGATCGCCGATGTTCTCGATGTCTCAGTAGGAGCTGTGAAGTCCTTGCTGCATCGCGCACGTCACACCCTTCGTGATAGACTTGAGGAGTGGGAAAAGAAACATGAAGAAACAGACTCATCAACCCGATGACTTATGGGAAGCGCTCACGCAGCTCCCCGAACCTCCCATCTCCGATGGTATGGAGGCTCGATTTTGGTCGCGATTCGAGGAAGAGCTCGGCGACGAAGAACGTCATCGACAGCAACAACATCACTGGCTACGTCAACTGTGCATGTCACTTTGGGCCGAACAATCCATCGTCTGGACTGCAGGTTTTGCAGCCGCATTCTGTGTGCTATGGAGCGCCATCCAACCCACTCCCACCACACAAACACCTGGGACACTCGCAGCTGCGCACAGGACCTCCGACAACGTCCAGAGACCCAAGGCAGCTAAGCTCCCGACGCAACCTCTTCAGCTCTCTCAACTCCCACGAGAAGACAAAGAACTCTACCAACATATGCCCGTACTTGATAAGATGGAGCTTTTTGAGAACTTTGACGCGATTCAACAGCTCTCCAAAGGGAAAGACTCATGAGTTTGTTTTTGCGTGTGTTGCCGTGGTGTCTGCTCGTATTGTGCTCATTTACCGGCCTCGCGTCCGCTGCACAAGACGACCAAAGCAACAAAGACGCGCTCCAAAAGTGGCGCTCCATGACCCCACAGCAGCGTGAACAACTACGTCGTCGATACGAACAATTTAAGAAACTCTCGGCCAAAAAGCAGGAGCAGCTGCGGCGTCGCCTCAAGCACTTCTTGCGCTACAACAAAAGAGAGAAGCGCAAGATCCGCAAAAATTTCGAGGCGTTTCGCAAAATGTCCACGACACAACGCCAGCGTCTACTGCGAAACTATCGACGATTCCGTCAAATGCCTGTGACCAAGAGACGTCGCTTGCTCGCCAACTACAAACGTTGGCAAAAGATGTCCCCACAAGCCCGCAAACGCATGCGCCGTGCACTCAAAAAGTGGCGCTCCATGTCTCCGCAAGCCCGCAAAAAACTCGCCGCGAAGACCCGCCAAGCCAAACGCCGGAGAGCCCTCACGGTACGCAAAAAGGCGCTCACTGCGCGCAAAAAAGCGCTCAAGACCAAGATGCTCAAACGCAAAATGCTCAAGAGCAAGATCTTGAAAGCGAAGCTGCTCAAGCGCAAGCTGCTCAAGCGCAAGTTGCTCAAGCGCAAGCTACTCAAACGCAAACTACTTAAGCGTAAGCTGCTCAAACGCAAAATGATCCACCGCTTCATGAGACGTCGATAACATCGACAAAGAAAAGAGCCCCTCTGTCTCCCTCACAATCTTCGACACTTCCCCAAAAACCAACACCCTACACGTCATTAAAAATGATCGAGTCGATCTCGTCAGAGAGCTCTTTGTAGAAAGTGGCTGCACGATCGCGCTTGTTGTACGAGAACACAGTCTGGCCATCGAGCTGTGCCTTGTTGACCGCTGTCGACACACCGATGACTGTATTGAGCACCCAGCTGCTGTACCACTTCTCCAATGTCTCCTCAATGGTGCGATTCATCGTGATGTTGCGTCGATCAACTCGTGTACGCAACAGACCAAGAGGGCGAATATTGGGATTCAAGGTCTCTCGAAGGGTCTCAAGTGTGTCGAGGATGGCAGCCACACCGTCGAGGCTCAACACGCTCATGTCACAGGGGATCAGGACTTCATCGGCAGCAGTCAACGCGTTGACTGTGAGATTGCCGAGGTTAGGGGGGCAATCGATCAAGATCACATCGTAGTGGGTGCGCGCGACCTTGAGTGACTGACGCAACAACAGCTCTTTGCCGATGCGCGCAGACATCATCGACTCCGTTTCGTTTAGTGCCCGGTCACTTGGGATAATGGAGAGTCCTTCAATCTCAGTCTCTTGGGCGATCTCGTAGAGATCACGTCCCTTTTCGAGCAGTAAGCCCCCAAAGGACTCCTTGTCCTGCGCTTGCTCACCGAGGACTTTGGACAGGCTCATACTGACATGGCCTTGCGCGTCCATGTCGATCAACAGAACTTTGCGTTTGTGATACAGCGCCAAACCTGCAGCGAGGTGTACTGTTGTCGTGGTCTTACCGACGCCACCCTTTTGGGCTGCGACAGCGATGACACGAGCATTTCGATCGCCCTCGGGGAGTTGCGGTCCCTTGAGCATCATCTTTCGTAAGTTGCCAATGGCGTTCATCATAGCCATGAATGACTCCTTTGCTGTGAAGCATCTTTTGTGCCCTGCACACCAGCTCCAAATGTTCAGGTATACAAAACGGGCGGTTGAACGGCTTCCATCATGCATCTATTTCAAGAGATATGTCAAAAAATTGACAATCACACCCGAATGTGCTGCTGAAGGGCTGTTCATATCGACGCAAGCTCCCCCATCCAATCTCAACGTAGGGGACAACCACGCAGAAAATCAGCGACTTCGATCAAAGCACTCTGAAACAACGTGTTGCGATCAAAGATCAGCCGAAAGGAGTCCGAGAGGAGTGTCTCATCCGGAAAGATAGGGCACAGCGTCCCCGCTTGAAGATCATCTTGCACCATGTACTGTGGCAAGACCGCAACCCCCAGCCCCTGACGCGCCAAAATGTGGATCACCGCACCTGCACCACAATATCGAATCTCCGAAAACTCCATATGCCCCACCGCTGACGTCAAGTAACGTGTCAATGGCAGATGTTCATCAACGTCGAGTAATGTGTGCCGGGCTGCGTCTTCGTGTGTGTAAAAAGGGGTCTCTTCGAGTAACGAAGGCGCTGCGACAAAGACGTAGGTCTCTTCGTGCAAAAACTCCGCCGCCCAAGAGGCATGTAGCTTGGGTGTGCTCGAAATCACGCAGTCCAACGCGCGCTGCTCCATACGCTGCAAGATATCCGGCCCCGAACCAAAGTACAGATCGATACGCAAGTGAGGATGGTGCTTCTCAAGCTCCACAATAGACGGCGTGACCCATGAGATCCCCAACTCAAATCGCGTCCCCAAGCAAAGCCTCACAGGTTGTAACGAATCCGTGTGGATCGCGTCGGCACATTGGAGCCCTTGTAAGATCGTCTCCCGCGCCACAGGCAACAAACGCTGTCCCTCCGGCGTAAGCTCTACTGAACGCGATGTCCGCGCAAACAACGCGCAACCAAACTGACGCTCCAACTGCTTGATCCGTTGACCAAACGCCGCCGGCGTCAACGCCATCTGCTTCGCCGCTTTGCGAAAGTTTAATTGCTCTGCCGCCGCCAAAAAACACAACAAATTGTCCATCGATGGCAACAAATGACGGTTGTTGATCATCTCTCCTCCCGCTCCATACACAGATCATAAAGCATTACCATACAATCATATAAACGATATAAAGATTTACATTACCATAATTCTCTGTAACATACACTCCATAAGACAAACACATCACATCTAGTTTGGTCATAACCTTCTTGAAACACAGGGAGATTGGAAGATGAAAAGATATACTTTGGTCACAGTGTTGTTGGTAAGTTCAATGTCCTTTGTTGGCTGCATGGCTGGCGGAGATTGGTCAGGTGAACCTTCGGAATTGACGACAGATGGCAACTTCGTCAATCTCTCAGGGAAGACAAAGGCCACAGGGCTCAAGACGTCTCTTGCTCCGAAACACGGAACCTTGACGTCAAAATCCAGTCAGAAACTTGGTCAGACGTTGCATGTCCCACGCAAGAACACCTTGACACCTGGAATCGCGATCATTGGGCAATGGTCGGGAACCTACACCGCAAAACTGAATGGGCACAAGAACAACATCAGCGTCACCTTCTCCAAACTCAAAAAGCTGGGCTTCGTCGCTCCTAAGCGACCCAAAAAGAGTTTCTGGCAACGCTTTTCGTTGTTCCGCAGTGCACATGCATGCGGACCTTACGGAACGAAGCTCGAATATGATGTGTCAGCGACGTGGGAGAACCTTCAACTCTATGTCCGTCCCGATAGCACCGGTAAGATCTCCTCTATGGATCGTTTCCAAAAACAAGCGATGGTCGAGTTGGACTGGGAATTTGGCGTCCGTTTCTCTGGGTACTTCGTAAAAAACAAAAAAACCAATCAGGTCGAACTGCGCGGGAACGTCTTCCGCCTGTACAAAGAAGGAAGACTCTTTAAAACAGAAATGTACGGAAACGTCGTGATGACCCGCGTGCAGCCCTCGACCCCACAATAAGAATCCGCTCACTCCTCGCCTGCCCCTCACATACATTTCGTGCTCCTCCAACAACCCTCCTCGTCTACATCCCAAAAAAACCAGCGAACTTCATCACAACACCATGCGTTGTATGCAACAGTTCACCTTTGGAGGAAAACAACCTCCCAAAGGTACAAGTGGACAAGGTGTCCAAAACGACATATAACGTGCTGTGCAGAGAGCCGTCATTGCTCTTTGTACACTGGAAAATCGAATGTCTTGGCCCACTTTCGGGCAGGAGTTTTGCAAGCATGGAGATATGAGATGTCATTGCAAGCACAATTGAAAGAAGATCTGAAAACAGCGATGCGCGCCAAAGACAAAGTGCGCCTCGGGACGATTCGTTTGCTCATGACCGCGTTGAAGAACGCTGAGATCGAGAAAAAAGGCAAAGGCCTCTCTGAAGCAGATGAGCTGAGCATCGTCGCCCGACAGGCCAAACAACGCCGTGAATCAGCCGATTCATACAAAAGCGCCGATCGCCCAGAGCTTGCAGAGAAAGAGCTTGCAGAACTCGCAATCATCGAGGGATACCTGCCTGAGCAGTTGACCCCCGAGAAAGTCTCCGAGATGATCCGTGAGGTCATCGCAGAAGTCGGCGCGACAGAGAAAAAAGACTTTGGTAAGGTCATGAAAGCGATCATGCCCAAACTCAAAGGCCGCTTCCCCGGAAAGGAAGTCCGTCCTCTGATCGACGCAGAGCTCTCCTGAAACCTCCCCGCTCAACTTCCACATCCCCTTCGATTCGAACACAACCCCCAACCTCACTCCCGTAAAGCACCTTCCAAACAAAACACCCCTTCACTTTCAATCACCACAGACAACACATCACAGGAATGTCTTGGACAGAGAGAGTTTGGGGAGCAGTTTGGTCTCGCCAAGTTTGGGAGGAGTAAAGGGGATCAACTTATCATCTTTCCAAATCAGCCAGATCATCGAAGGATCTTCGAGGCGTTTGTTGAAACGAAAGTGAACGAGTGACGGACGCCCATTTGTCTTGGAGAGTTGCTTGTACGTTACCATAATGCCCGGTCGTTTGATGATCGTACCGACCTTGTACTTGATGCGCTGTGCACGGAGCAAGTAGCTCGATGAACGATCGACGAGTCCTTCCTTCGTGTAGACCGCGAGAGTATAAGGATCGAGTCGTGTGACCTTCATCGGCTCTGCGGTGATCGCGAGATGATTCATGTATTTGGGCAGCGGTGTTCCCTTCTCTGGAAAGTAAGAGGAGAGGGAGTAGGTCAAAAACAGTGGGGTCTGTACGAGGACGACCTGTTTACTTGGAAGGTCTGGGGATTTGGGGATACTGTCATAAGCACGCTTCTCGTATACCCCCAAGAATCTCGGCGCGATGGCTTTCAGTGGCAGGAACATTGGCGCGAGCACACCGTGGAAGATCAACAAACACATACACACGATCCGCAATCCAAGAGGGTGGCGTGGTGTGGCGGTGTTTTCCGCGTCTTCTGTGTCCAAGTGAGACCAACGATAGCCGATGACTTGCGCGATGAGCCCCATCGCACCAAGTCCCACACCAAAGAGAAGTCGATCATGTGGGAACGTCGCACAGATAGGCAGCCCCGCGATGAGCATCCCCAGCCCCCAAAAACGCGCCGTCGCATCACGCCGAAGCACTGGAACGATAAAGTACAGCACGATCCCCAACAAGAACACCGCGACGACCGCGTGAATGTTGTTCCAGGCTTGTGGGCTCGTCATCCAAAAGTCGGAGCTGATAAAGCTCCACTGCGCCAACAACAAGATCGGCAGACGTTCGAGGACGGAGCCCAAAAAGTGCAAGGGGAAGGTGAGTGGGTCGATATAGGCCTCCGAATCAAACGCGCCAAACTGAAGAGACTTGTAGAGTAAACGCCAGAGCACAACAACCACACCGTAGGGGACGAGGAGCCACAAGCGCTTCATCAGTGAGCCTCGTTCGAGGAAGATGACGTAAGCGAACAAATATGCCGTGACGAAGATCGTGTACTCACCAGCGAGCAAACCGACAGCAAAGACGACAGGCGCGAACCACTTTCCGACCTCCCAACCATCACGCCGCCAACGATCGAAGAACAACAACACGAGGATCGCAAAACACGTCGCGATCAAGGCGTTCCTGTTGGCAAGAAATGTGACGGGGAGTCCGTGCGCCTCATCGATCGCGTAAAAGAGTGTGGCCAACCCCGCGACCCACAGCGGCGACAGAAAGCGCCTGTACAACAAAAACGCCAAAAAGACCAACAGCGCTAACCATAACGACGAATGCAGGTGCATCAAAAAAGGCGTATTGGGCCAAAGACGGTAATCGAGGACATGTGTGGCCGAAGACAGTGGACGCCAAAACGCCAACTGCAACTTGGGCGCAGACCACCAAGGATACGTCCCATGTGCAAAAGCCCGCTCCCGATTGGAGGGCGTGATAAAGCTGAACAGATCCAACTCACCTCGCTGCATCCCATAGTGGTTGTCGATCCCCAACACCCGCAAACGCTGGATATGGTCGTCGACCACCAAATCTGCTGTAAAGGATGGCGCAGTCAGCAATATCGCCAACCCCATCATCCACAACACCGAAGAAGGACGTGCCAACCACTGCCGAACCTTTTGCCACATGCTCATTTCATCGGACCTTTCGTTATCAAGGTACACAAAGACAGCCTCCATCACGCCGATGAAGGGGTGTGTCTCCTTTTGCTTTTTCTCAACACAAGACCTATCTCTAAAGGGTGGACGCCATTCATACCACAAAACCCCAAGGCACGTCATCTCCACCTGATTTTTTTCACACCAAGAGCTTGACTCTTGAAAATGCGTCACTACATCTATACCCCATATGTTCAAACATTTGAATATATGAACTTGTAAAAACATTTGTGAGGTGATCGAGATGAAAAAAGAACAGGCGATGATATTTTTTTGTTCTTGTGTCCTCTTGTTTTTGTCGGCTTGTGGGGTATCTTTGAACGGTGATGTTTCGTCAATGTCCACACAGGAGAAGTTGGTATTGTACGATGCCTTGATCGACAGCGCGCGCGTTTGTCGTGTAGAAAAGTGTGTAGATTCGGAGCAACCACAGGCTCGGAATGACTTGCGTTCTTTGAAGTGCTTGGTGTTGGATCTCTCCTTGGAGCGCAAAGCGCAACGTGGCGATTGTTCACCGAACGAAGCATTAGGGGATGTAAGTTGTATGCCAGTGAGCACTGAGCTGATCAAAATTCGCGATAGTTTGAGAATATTAGGTTGTATGTAGATTCGCTTGTAGGGTCGGAGCGTGAGCTTTTGGAGTTTGGGTGATGCAGAGTATTGAAGAAGTGTTGGGAGTGTTGTTGGACACCTTCAACATGCAGATAGAGCCGGAGCGTGTGCGTGCAGTGAAGCACGATGTGTTTGGTGGGTTTGTCGATCAAGAGCAGTGGAGTTGGAGGGAGTACACAAAGCTGATTGCGGAGCGAGTCGGTTTACGTATTCACAACGTCTCCCTTTCGCTGAAGGAGTTGATGGAGAACCCCGATTGGTTCCCTGTATTTACCTATATTGAGCGGGATGGAGAAGAGCACTGGTGTTTGCTCTTGAAGGTAGAGCGGGGACGCTTTTTCGTTGCGGACATCACGGGAAATGAGCGTTGGTGTACGTTGACAGAGTGCGCGACGATGTTGGGGATCCCAAAGGACACGACGCATAATTGGTGTACAGCCGAGGTGCTCAAACCGCTGGAGATCATCAACAGGGGAGAGCACAAAGAGGACAAAGAGGAGAAGTCCTTTTGGGATGTCTGGCCCAAAGTGCGGCGCTTGTTGTGGTTGGAACGTCGAGAGCTGATCAACGTCGTGTTGTACGCGATGGCGATCGGTTTGTTGACCTTGGTGACACCCATCGCGGTACAGGCGTTGGTCAACACAGTGGCGTTTGGTACGCTCTTGCAGCCCTTGTTCGTGCTGTCGCTGATGCTGGCGGCCGGGTTGTCCTTTCTATCGTTTATGCAGGGGATTCAGATTTACTTGGTGGAGTTAATATCTCGTCGGGTATTTGTACGCGTAGTGCAGGATTTTTCGTATCGTTTGCCGCGCAGTACAGAGAAGGCCAGAGCCAAACACGACCCCGGCGAGCTCCCCAACTACTTCTTCGATGTGCTCTCCGTACAAAAAGTCCTCGCGGTGTTGTTATTTGACAGCCTCTCCGGTGTCCTCTCGATCGCCAGCGGTATGTTGCTGTTGGCGTTATACCACCCCTATCTATTGGTCTTTGACGCGCTGTTCTTTGTCTCCGTCCTGGCCTTGATTTGGATCCTTGGGCACGGTGCCGTCAAGACAAGCGTGAAAGAGTCCAAGAGCAAACACAAGGTCGGTGCGTGGTTAGACGCGTTGGTGCGACGTCCGCTGTTGTTCAAATCCAATGGCGGATTTGATTTTGCCAGCGATCGTTCGGACACCCTCGTGAGGGAATACCTCGTCTCAAGGAGAGCACACTTCTCGATCGTCATGCGCCAAGTCATCGGTGGACTGGTGATTGTTGTTGTGACGAACACATTGCTGTTGGTGGTCGGAGGGTATCTCGTGATCTCCAGTGAGCTGACGTTAGGACAATTGGTCGCCGCAGAACTCGTCATGTCCGTGATGCTCGCGTCATTGTTCAAGATCGTCAAGGCTTTTGAGAAGGTATACGATCTCTATGCCTCCGTTGATAAGCTGAGTAAGATCTCGGCGTTGGAGTTGGAGCGAGATACAGGGACACCCCAATCACCAGGCAGTGGTCCGCTGAGTGTGACGTTCTCCGATCTGCCCTGGGCAGGCTCTGAGAGCGGTCAGGATGGATTATATGTCCATGCACATCCAGGTGAACGTGTCGCGTTTCTCGGCGATCCTTACCAACACCGTTACATCTCCGATGCATTGTTTGGTTTGCAAGCGCTGCCAAGAGGGACTGTTCAAATCGGAGAGCTCCAGATCAAAGAATGGAAGATCGGGGATCTACGCCGCGATGTCGTGTTATTACGGGAGCCCGAGTGGTTTGAAGGGACCATCCTCGAAAACATTCGCGTCGGAAGAAAGAACGTGTATCGTCGACATATCCGAGCGATATTACAGAAGGTGGGGATGCTCGATGTGGTCCTCGCGCAGCCAAACGGGCTCGACACACGTCTCAATGAAGAGCTCCCGTTTTCGATGGCCCAGATGTCCTTACTGACCCTTGCGAGAGCGCTCGTTGGTTGTCCTCGTGTGCTCGTACTTGATGGGTTCCTCGATCGCTTTGGTGAGGACGCTCTCTGCGCACTTTGGGAGCGTTGCTTTTCCGATTTTGATGGAACGATCCTCTTGATGTCCCATCACAAAGTGCTCCCGTTCCACGTTGATATGACCGTCTCACTTGATGCTTTTGTCTCGGCTCCATCGGTGGAGACTGAGCTTGTCAATGAAAATGAGTCCAACCAGGAGCCGTCTGGTGGACAGGCACGTGCGTGAGGAAGACATGTTTACAACACTCAATCGAAACATTCGTCGAATAGGAAACCTCATTCATCGTATAGGAAACCTCATCGTGCAGCTGAAGGCCCCTTTTCTCAACGACATCCCCGAAAAAAAGCAGCTCCCCTCCATGCGTATTGTGGGGTCGCGGCGCTTCTTTATGGATCTGCGCTATCTGCTCTTGGCGATGTTTGTGTTGTTCCTCTTTGCGTTGGTCTTTGTTCCCTGGCAACAAACATCCCAGGGAGTGGGTCGCGTAATCGCTTACAACCCAGTTGAGCGCCAGCAGGTCCTCGGCGCCACCATCAAGGGACGCATCCTCAAGTGGTATGTCACCGAAGGTTCTTTTGTGAAGAAAGGACAGGTCATCGGTGAGATGGTCGATAACGATCCCCTCGCGATGCAAAGGATGCAAACGCAGCTCGAATCCATCAAAGAACAAAAGCAGCTCGCAGAAGAGCAAGTGATCGCGTACAAAAACAAGATCAAGTCACTGCAAACGGCGCGAAAACTGCGGCTACGTGCCAACTCCTTAAAAATCGAGATGTCTCGCCAAAAGTACAAGGCCGCGAAACAAAAAGTCGCGGCGATTCAGGCCTCTTTACACACCGCCTCGATCAACCTGCGTCGGCAAAAAGTCCTGCGCAAGAGCCAGATCATCTCACGCCGTAAACTCGAACTTTCCGAACTAAAAGTGGCCCAACTGCGCAACAAACTGAGCGAGGCCAAAGCGGGCTTGTACGGTGCAAAAGCCGCGATCGTCGCAAGTCGCGCGATGCGCCTCAAAAAGTCCGCGCTCGATGCCTCCAAGATCGACTCCGCCAAGGCCGAATACCAAACCGCCAAAAACAAGATCGCCTACGCCAAAAACCGACTCGCCAAGATGGAGATGAAGGTCGCACGTCAGTCTTCACGAAAACTTCAGGCACCACGAGACGCGGTCGTCCTCCGCCTACTCGTCGGACAAAACAGTGAGATGCTCAAGATTGGTGATCCAGTCGCTGTCATCGTCCCCAAGACGACGAAGTTTGCAGTGGAGCTGTGGGTCAATGGGATCGACATCCCGCTGATCCGAGCCAACCAAGAAGTTCGTCTGCAATTTGAAGGGTGGCCCGCCGTACAGTTTATGGGCTGGCCTTCCGTCGCGGTTGGGACCTTTCCAGGGAAGGTCTCCTTGGTAGACGCGACGAGTGACAAAGGTGGAAAGTTTCGCGTCGTCGTGACCCCCAAAAAAGGCGCACAGGAATGGCCGGAGGCCCCCTTCTTACGACAGGGAGCTCGTGCAAAAGGTTGGCTCTTCCTCAACAACGTCCGGCTAGGGTTTGAGCTGTGGCGACAGATCAACCAATTCCCACCATCCATCAAAAAACCCGAAACCAAAGAGATGAAACCCCTCGTGAAGAAACCCAAGCGAAAGTAGAACCACGTCGTTCTCAGGTGAAAATGATGAAATCAATTATGAGGTTGTGTGTCGGGTTGTGTTTGGGTGGGTGTGTCTTACTCTCGTTCTCACAAGCACATGCACAAAAGACATTCCGTCGTTGTCAGGAGGTGGTGGCGTATACACGCACACACCATCCCAAATTGCTCGCGTTGCGAGCCTCTCTTCGTGTCGCACAAAAACAACTGGAGGCGATGCGTATTTTCCCCTCCAATCCCATCCTAGAAGGAAAAGGCAAGGGAAAAGTTAAACCAAAGGGCGACAAGAGCGAAGTCATCCCCTATAAAGTAGGAGGCGGGTTGAGCTGGAAGCTGCCAGTCGGGGGCTGGTGGCAGCGACGACAAGAGGTCGCAAAGGCTGCACTCCAGCGCGTAAAGGCAGAGGTCAAGGCGACCGAACTCTCCATCCTACTCAAAGCCCAAGACACGTGCTTTGTTTGGTATGTCACAGACTTGCGCGTTGGCCTCGCACAGCAGCTCCACAACTTCTACAAAAAGGCTCTCCGTCTTATCGACCTGCGTCGCAAGTCAGGTGATGCGACGATCCTCGACTACAACTTCGCACGGATGGAGTCTTTGCAACGCCAGGCCGATCTTCAACGAGCCAAAGCCAAACAGCTCGCCGTCACACAAAAATTGTTACTCGCGATGGGATGGGAGCAAGACAAGCAGACCCCCAAGATCCAGATCACCGTTGTGTGGAAAAAACTGGTACCAGGCGCGCTCAAAACGCTGCTGACACAAGCGAGACAACAACATCCCAAGATCCAGATCTTGAAGAAGATGATCGCTGAATCCAAAAGCATTCGGGACTTTTACAGAGCCAAGGCGATCCCCGATATCAAGCTCAAGCTGTCCTACACGTTGGAAAATGACACTGGCCTCAACCACATCTTTGGAGGTGGATTGGAGATCCCGCTGCCGCTCTTTTGGCGCTTTCAGGATAAACGTTGGACGCTCACAGAGAAGATCCGACAACTCCAACTCAAAAAACGTGCAGAGCGCTTGTACATCGACAGAAGTATCCGCTCTCTCTATATCTCTTTTTGGGCTGCGCGGAAGATCTTTTTGCTGTTCGACACACAACTCGTCCCCACAGTCAAACGACAACTCATCCTACAAGAGAAGAGTCTACAGGCCGGCGGACTCAATATCCTGAAAGTCCTGTCCGCACAAGCCAGCCAAAGCAAAGCATTGGAAAAGCGCCTTAAAGAGCTCGAAAAGATGCTTCGTTACTACAGGGATCTTCAAGAAGCCTCGGGACGCTTTTTTTGAACTGGAGTTGTTGAGAGGGGTTTGGAGGGGATTACGGACCTTCTTGGATCAGACACTCACCATCAATACACACTTCATGTGAAGCACACGTCGTCACACAGCGACCGTCAAACGTTCGACGTTGACAGCGTTTGCGATCACAGCCTGTGTTGCTGCGGGGGAGGGGCCTCAAGAGGCTCCCCAGACATCGACCTCTTCCGTCACATCGTTGACCACTTTGGCAAAACGACACACAGCGTTTCTTTTGGGTGTGGAACACCATACACTGCTTCATCGAACAACTCGGAAGTTTGCATCGACCAGCGATACAGAGTTGATTGCTCTTACAGTGGTAAACGCAACGTCCCTTGTCCGCGTCGTAGTACTCGCATTTTTTGAGGTTACAACGGACTTTTGGTGGGGAGATACACGTGCCTTTTCCATCACATGAGGTTCCAGGCGGACAGATCGTATGACACCCTTTGATATTGGGGTCGAAAGCCAGACATTTTCGTGCATCACACGAGGTTGTTCGGCGGGGTGGGGGAGGCACACGACGCGGTTGTCTTCTTGGTGGAGGGAGTGGGCGCGCTCGGCGTCGCACAGGAGGTCGTCTCACAGGCGGCGTCGTTCGCGCTCGTGGAAGGCGAGGACGGGGACGATGTGGAGGTCTTCTCACAAGCGGCGTGCGAGGAGAAGGACGCGGTACAGGGCGTCGCGTTGTGCGCGCTGTTACGATCTGTCGGGGCCTCCTGCGGACAGGTGAGACACGAGGTCGACGTGACAACGCGGTGGTGTCTCGTTGACACTGCCCCCAAATGCAAACATGACCACGTCGACAACGCGAATCACAACGTTTTTTCCTTTTGTTCCAGCGGTGACATTGTGCAGGGTCACAGGCCTGGGGTGGCGTTGCTTTTCGACACCGACCTCGGTGACATCGTTGAGAACAGCAGTCTGCGTCTCTCTTGCAGCGCTGCGCAAGTGTTTGACACGCCCCTCCACAACGTGCCTGTTCACATCGCTTGGAACAACACTGTGCAGCGCGCTCACACGGAAAACCGTCCTCTCGACAATTTCCTTTACACCGTCCTTTTTGGCAGCTCGCAGAGCAACAATCCCTCGCGCGTTCACAGGTGTGGTTGTGGGATAAACATGCAGGAAGTCCGGAGGTCTTTTGGGCGCTCGCAGGTGTCGATGCACTCGTCTGTTCTGGAATCGCGAGGGTCCAAAACACGAACTGAAAAAGGAGTCCCAAACATAAGATCCAACGTAAGCTGATGTGTGCAGACACGAGGCGTTGCTCCAATCACAAAAGAGAAGGGATGTCTTGTACGATCGAGCGACATCATATCACATGGAGCGAGCATTCGGGGAGGTGTCTGAGAAGATGGACCGAAGAGGGAGAGGGGGAGGTGTTGCGACATGGTCGGAAACATGAGCCGATGGTGGGATGGGAGGATGGATATGGAACGACTTCCTTTGTCACGCCATATCTTTTGCCTCAAGGGGATTAAGGCGTTTTACAGGCACCTTCACTTGCGATATTGACGCCAGCGTTGGTGGCTTTACAGTCGTTGATGTAAGTTTTGCCATCACATCCACAGACAGGCTTGGCGATCGCAGGGCAGATGCCACCTTTGTTGATCTTCTTACAGGTACCAGCGTACTGATCTGTGGGGTTGGAGCAAACTCCTTTGGGGAATTGGCAGAACTCATCAGATGAGCATTGTACACCGCCACGTGTTCCACAGACTTTGGTGCAGGCGATCTTGGTGCAGATGACCTGACCACTTGCGTCACAGACACAGGTGTTACAACCATCTGTAGAGGGGAAGGTTTGGCCTGATTTATACGTTTTGCCATTGTAAGTACAGCTTCCAGTACCTTTGCAGACGCCCTTGTAATCGACAGAGACACCAGCCGCGCCTGCGTGGCAGTCGCTGCTGTACGTCTTGCCATCACATCCACAGACAGGCGCGTAGAGGGCAGGGCAGACAGGGCCGGGCTGTGGTGTACAGAGCCCTGTTGCGTCAGCGCGTCCGCAGTTTGCAGTGGTGGGATAGTTGCAGTATTCGCCTTTGGGGCACTGTGTGCCGAGGAGCCCACCACAGACCTTGGTGCAAGCTTTTTTGGTACATGCAACCAGTCCATTGGCACCACAGCTACATGTGTTACAGCCATCAGTAGAGGGGAAGGAGTCACCTTGTTTGTAAGTCTTTCCGTTGTATTTACAGTAGCCAGCGCTCTTACACTGTCCATCGTGGTCAACAGACACACCGGACTTCGCCGCTTCACACTCGTTGTTGTAGGTTTTGCCGTCACACCCACAGACAGGTTGGATATTGGTGGGGCAGATGCCATTTTTGTTGAGGGGTGCACATGTTCCGCCTTTATCAAGGCGACCACATTGACCTTTGGGGAACTTACAGAACTCGCTGAGTGCGCAGCTGATACCACCACGTGTTCCACAGATAGGTGCGGGACAGGAGGTGTCTGCACTCCATGCGATTTTGCCGTTGCTACATTTTCCACGGCTACACCCTTGTTGGAAGGTGGTCCCATCCTTGTAGACACGACCGTCAGGAGCGGTGCAGTTTTTGGTGCAGGCGATTTGTGTACAGACAACGCTACCATCTTTTCGGCAACCACAAGTGTTACAACCATCTCCAGCGGGAAAGCTGTCACCCGCTTTGTAGGTTTTTCCATCAGGACCTTTACAGGTTCCTGCCGTTTTACACTCACCTTCGTATTGGACAGACATGCCAGAAGCGCTGGCGTGGCAGGGGCTGCTGTATGTTTTGTTGTCACAACCACAGACGGGTTTGTAGATCGCGGGACAGTTGGGACCACCTTTTTTGGTGCAGATCCCAGTCGCGTCAGCGAAGCCACAGATTGCGCTGATGGGGTAGTTACAATACTCGTCAGCAGCGCATTTGTTAGGAGTGGGTGAGTTACCACCACAAACCTTGGAGCAAGCCTTCTCTGTACATGAGATGCTTCCGTCTTTTCCACAGGTGCAAGTGTTACATCCATCTGCAGCAGGGAAGGTCTCACCAACTTTGTACTCCTTGCCGTCTACGTCTTTGCAGGTTGTGATGGTTGTGTTACATTTTCCATCGTAGTCGATGGAGACGCCAGCACGCTCGGCGTTGCAGCTGTTGTTGTAAGTTTTACCGTCACATCCACAGACAGGTTGGATGTTCTCGGGGCAGGCGTCGTTTGGATTAAAGGGCTTGCATGTTCCGCCTTTGTCAAGACGGCCACATTGACCTTTGGGGAATTCGCAGTACTCACCTTTTGCGCAAGTGATGCCATTTTTTGTCCCACAGACTTTGGTGCAGGCTTTTTTTGTACATGCGATGTTGCCATCTTGTCCACAGGTACAAGTGTTACATCCATCTGCAGCAGGGAAGGTCTCACCGGCTTTGTACTCTTTGCCGTCTACGTCTTTGCAGGTCGTCACGCAGGCTTTTTTTGTACATGCGATGTTACCATCTTGCCCACAAGTGCATGTATTGCATCCGTCAGCAGAGGGGAAAGTCTCGCCGACTTTGTACTCCTTGCCATCTGTGTCTTTACAGGTCTTCACACAAGCCATCTCAGTACAGGCAGCGACGCCGCCTTTTTGGCAGGTACAGGTGTTGCAACCATCATCGGCTTTGTATGTGGTGCCTACGCGGTGGTATACGTTCCCTTGTTGACATGCGTTACTTTGATTGAGGGGTTGGCAGCTTCCAGTGAAGCAGCCTTCAGTGCTTGCACAGTCTGCGTTGTCCATACAATGTTGGACAGAGCCGCATCCTGTGGAGACGATCGCGAAGAACGCGATCGCCAATCCTACCAAACAAAATGAAAATAATGTGTTACGATTCATCTTCTTCTCTCCATTGACAATGAGCCAGTCTTGTTTGCTCTTTCTGTGACGATCTATGGATTCCAAAAGGAAAGATTCATGGATCAAGACAAAGCAGGCAGCGCTCTATGCCTAGTGTCTTTTTTGTTACGTGAAGGAAGACACATCATCGAGACCAAAACCGAACTTTTTTTTGAAAAAAGTACCATAACACTGATTTCAAAGGGGAAAGACTCCCATCATTTAAAAGCACTTTTGGGGAAAAGGGTTCGATGCAAACAGGTTCTCCCACGAAGGAACCAGTGAAAGCAGGTTCTCCCACGAAGGAATCAGTGAAAACAGGTTCTCCCACGAAGGAACCAGTGAAAGC
>MDTC01171813.1_pt1 | contig 92261 bp, 86 predicted proteins | sample 811181 | NCBI WGS metagenome assembly MDTC01 (sample SAMN05326644, study PRJNA326480) | marine metagenome | isolation source: seawater | place: Pacific Ocean: North | collected 2011
CATTATTAGAAGACCCAAATAAATGTTCTGGAATAAATAAAATTATTTTTGTAAAAACATTAGCAGGATGGATTATAACATTAATTGTTGCTGGTTCAACTACAGCATTATTAGTATCTCAAGGTTCTTATGCGCCTTGTACTTCTGGATTTTAAATTAGTATTATACATTAAAACTAATTTAATTTTTTAATTTACCATTTAGATTTCTTAACATTAATTCTTGGTCCCGATGATTTTTTTCTGGACGCGTTAGGATCGTAGGACTCATCTTCTTCGTCAGAGTTAATTTCTTTGGATAATTCCCAAAATTCTTTAGAACCAAGTTTAAACTCTCCATGTGGCTCGGCTTTATACCAAAATATCTGGTCTTTTAATGAATTACTTTTTGCATTATTATTAATAACTAAGCATTCATAATTTTCGGTGCACTGGTCCATAACCTGACAAAACGATTCGAACGTTGGAAACATACCGGCATAATTTTCGTATATTCTTTTTCTATTTGCAATATAAGGTTCCCTTAAAATAAATACATAATCAATATTAGTTCTTAGATTAGGAGGAATACCTAAGGGATATTGCATAGTAATAATCAACATAACTTTCCAATGACGACCATTCATAAAAAGTAGTCTCATCATTTTATCTTTTGTCCAACCTGCATCATATAAACAATCATCTAAAATCACAAAAGTACGCCCATCTATGTTTGACCTTTTATAAGTTTCCGTTTCTCTTTTAATTTGCTTTATAACTTGTTTTTGTCGTTTAAGTATATTTTCTACTATAGCACTATTATATTCATCGTGTATAAATAATTTAGGTACATGCTTAGCATAAAATCCATTACCTGCCTCGGTTCCAGATATAACCGTTCCTATAGGAATATCTTGTTGATAATACAAAATATCTCTTACTAAATATGATTTTCCTGTATCACGACGACCAATTAATACAATAACGGGACCTGAACTACCATGCTTGGCTTCAAATTTTATATTTCTCATATTAAATTTTTTTAACTCTAGAGTCATATTATATTTCAATATAAAAAAAAGAAAGTTAATAAAACGCAAAATTAGTTTAAATAAAACTAAATAAATATTTATAAAATAAAATGGCAACAGACGAAATTCAACTAAATTATAAAGCAGCAACTGTTTTATCAAATAGTGATTATTTAGGTGTTAAAAATATCCAATTTTATAATCCTATATATAATAACTTTTTTATATTAAATGAAAATAATAATAACGAAATTAGCTTAAATCAACCGTATGATATTTTAAGCGTCATAAAAAAATTTACTTATAATACGTATCTATGTTTAGTTAAAAAAAATAATGAAACTACCACAAAAGAAGTCTTTATTAAATTTGCTCCTATAGTTGATCCTATAAAATATATGGTGGGTAAATATAACTTTGATGAAAATTTATTTAAATTACCGGAATTTAATAATAAAAACGTAAACAATAAAATTCAAGATACCAATAACTGCGCATACACCGATGGATTTTTTGTATATTTAACAAGCAAATTATTGGAAAAGTTTAATTTTATAAACGGAACCACATTTTATAATTCTTATTTAGCAAATCATGAAAACATGAAAATAAATATTTATGAAGATATTGATTTTTTAAATGAATCCGACGAGTTCCATAAAAATAAAAAAATACATTTTAATGTAGATGAAAGTTTTTACGATGAATTGTCAAATTATGATTCAAAAGATAATAAAAAAAAAATAAACATTACCGATACAGATGAAGAGCTATGTTTAAATATTTTAGATGTATCTTGCGATCTTATACAGGAAACTCAAATTATAAATATGGAAAATTTACCTGATATAAGTTTAAATGATATCATTATTACGGATAAAAGTTCGGTACATTCAAGTATAAGTGGGTCATCTTGTTCTTCAAGAACATCCTATACAAATAGCGGCGACGAAGATGAAAATTCTGATAATGAAAGCGAATGTAGCGAAGAAAGTTATGAATCTTCAGAAGAAGAAGAAGAAGAAGAAGAGCAAGAAATATTTGCTTACATAAAAGATTTTCCGGTAAATTTAATATTCATGGAAAAATGCGTCAGTACTTTGGATTCCTATATGTCAAAAAATGATATAGAAGAAGGAGAATGGGAATCTATATTATTACAAGTTATATTTACACTTATCACGTATCAAAAAGTATTTGATTTTACGCATAATGATCTTCATACAAATAATATAATGTATGTTGACACCTATAAGCAGTATATATATTATGGTTTTAATGGAAAAACATATAAAGTTCCTACCTATGGGAAGGTTTGGAAGATAATAGATTTTGGAAGAGCCATTTATAAATTTAAAGGAAAAACTATGTTCAGCGACAGTTTTTCACCAGAAGGAGATGCAGCTACGCAATTTAATTGTGAGCCATATTTTAACAAGGAAAAAAAAATTGTAAATCCAAATAAAAGTTTTGATTTGTGTAGATTTGGTTGCTCTCTATTTGATTATTTCATAGACAATATAACAATGATAAAAGAGCGAGAAGAATGTGACAATTTACAGAGCTTAATATTAGAATGGTGCAGCGATGATTCCGATAAAAATGTATTATACAAAAATAACGGAGAAGAAAGATATCCAGAATTTAAATTGTATAAAATGATAACAAGGAGTGTTCATAATCACATACCTGAAAAACAATTAGAAAGGATAATGTTTGATAAATATAAAGTATCAAAGAAGAAATTAAATAAAAAGACTAAAATCATAAATATAGATAAATTTCCAGTATGTGTATAGGATAATAATATAAATAAACTATTAATTTATATTATTAGAATTCAGGTGCATCAGTAAAGACTCCTGGTACACTAGGCAAAGAAGATGAAATACCGGTATCTCCTAAAAATGAGGTTAAACCCTCCATATCTCCCATCTGTCCCATCACTAATTGCGCAAACCCAGAAGATATGAAAACATATAAAGAATCCATAGATAGAGTCTTAATATCTAATTCTTGTTTCTTTACTAATTTTAATTCTCCCGCTCTTACAAAAAAGAAAACTAATGATATAGCAACACTTAAAAAAAGAATATCCTTCATTTAATTTATATTTATACTACATTAATCGTAATTTTACGAATTATCCTAAAACCTCTATGTTGTCTAATACCGGATCGTCTAATGATTCTATTCCATCTAAAACTACTGGCGAATCAATAATATTTAATTTATCGTCGTCATCTTCGTTAAATTGCGTTTCATTTGAAAAAGATACATTATTATCGTCTAAATCATTTTGTATAGGATTTATGAGACTCTCGTTTTCTTGCATATCTTGCATATCTTGCATATCATTAGATTCACTAGTTTCTTTGTTTGAAACTAAATCATTTACGTCTAACATAATTCCATAATTATTGTCATCGATCACTAAATTATCATTTGTTTTTAACTTTAAAGAACTATCTAGATCAGCAACCTCTTCAATAATAACATTATTAGAACCTGTTTTACTATCACTTAATTCATTATTATCCGCAGTTTCTACTTTAGGAACAGATTCTACGTTTTCTTCTTTCTTTTCACTCTCGCTTTCTTCTACCACCGGTATAATTTCTTCTTGAACCTCCACATTTTCTTCTACAACTTCATCTAAATAAGAACGTAATATATCTTCTAACGGAATGGTGTCTCTAATGGCACATAACACACATTCCTTAACTATTAATTCTATTTCACGATTATGCTTTTGGACATCTAAAGGACTAATTCCTTTTTGAAATAAATAAATATTACTATAAAGTTTTCTTGCAGTTAAAATATAAATCTTATGAATAAAATTTTTAAAATCAGGTATATCAATATCTACCTTTTTTTGATGTTGTCCTACTCTTACACATGTTAATGCTTTTAATTGAATTATATGGACACATGTTATTAAGTCTTCTATATAACCACACTTACTGTCCGTTTTTATACGATTTACCTCTTTTTCAATAAGCTCCGTATTCCACTTTGGAATTTGAGATAATAAATTTTGAAAAGTCATTAAATATTTTTCTTCTTCGTCATTTTCTAGACACAATTTATATGAATCGTTATAAATAGATTTAAATCCTTCAATAATAAAAGGATATAAAATAGTGACTAGTCTGGCAGTCCACTCGTTTCTTGATTCAGTTAAACTATTTAGATTATAATCGTCCATTTACATAAATGTAATATTTTCTAAATTATCATTATAACGTATAAATGAAATTAATAAAATAAAATACATAATTGTTTTTTCATTCCTTATTTCTTTTTTTATTTTATTTATAAATAGCAATAAAAATAACTTTTTTTTTGATAATGGAATATTTTTTTCAATATAGTCTATTATATCCAATCCAGATATTCCCTTATTATATAATTTTTCTACAACGCTAAATAGTAGCTCTGGTTCTGTTTTCTTATTTATTTTCTTAATAATATTTTTAAGAAAACTATTTTTCTTATTGTGCAGAGTAGATAAATGAAATGTTTTTTTTATATTATATTTATGTAAAGCGGTTTCTTTACCTGATATTAAAGGGAGTGGTACGTATATTTCTGAAAAACGAGATAATATAGGTCTCAATAATTTATATTTATTTTCAACAATAATAAAAAATCTTGTAGTGTGACTAAATAACTCTATACATCTTCTTAATGCAGATTGAGCATCAATCGTAAGTTTATCCGCATTTAAAAGCACTATACTTTTAAATAATTCTTGCGAATTATGAATATTTGCTTTTGCAAAAAACTTTAATTCTTCTCTAATAAATTTAATTCCCTTTCCGTGACCACAATCTATAACAATTACATATGTTTTTATTAATTCTTTATCTTTATTATAAATATTATTTATAAATTCCTTTAATAAAGTACGCTTACCTGACCCGTGTTCGCCGTGAAATATAATGTGAGGAATCTTTTTGTTTTTTATAAATATATTTAACTTATTTTTAATTTCTTCGTGAATATTTAATTCCATTCTAATAGTATTTAAGAGATATAATTTAAATACTATTTTTTCTTATTTAATAACTACTTAAACTCTGTGTAAAAGGATTTTTTTTAAATGCTTCTAAAATATTGGGTTCTATACGATCTGTATAACTATTTGGTAATTCTTGCTTACCATGTAATTGTCCAAATGTTTGTATATCTGGTGTATAGATGGGTCCTATATCACTAGAATTTGTTCTATAATTTTCGCTGTTTCTTTGTGTAGATAGGTCGGCATTTATTTTATTATTAAAAACGTCGGTATTTCCTGATGGAGTAAAATAGTACACATCTCTATTTACATTATTACGTTGAGCGTATTCTGCGTCTGCTGTACGAATTCCTCCTTGTCCAATAGCATTTCCAAAATTTTCGCTGCTTGTTGTCATTCTTTGGGTATTCATTTCTATTTGATTTGCTATGTTATATCCTAATCCATTTTGCATATTTTGTCTTTGGATATTCATATTATAAGGCTGTTGACCTACCGTTTCACGTATAGTAGGCTTTGGTTTATTTGTTTGGTACACATATTCTCCTCCAGCACCAACCCTTTGAACATTTCCATTTATTCTTATATTTCCTATTACATTTTCCTTTTTACTGGGTCTTAGTATTTCCATTAAAGGACTTACCAAAGAATTAATTGAAGAAAATAAAGGTGCTGTACCGGTTGCTGCTCCAAATACACCGTCTTCTCCAATCGTACTACGATTATTAGGTAAAGTAGTATGACTACCTCTACCATTATTGTGTTCTGTAGTAGGATTTGCATTTACAGCAGTTGAAACACCAAAAGCATCCCCATATACATGAGGCCTACTACTTGCTACATAATTTTCAGGCGCCGGTCCTTTTATCATATGTCCTCCTCCCGCATTACCACCATATGCAGTGGTTGTATTTATTCTATTTACTTCTGGCATTATTTCAAGAGCTCTATTTGTAGGGCCTTTTTCGATACCCGTAGTAGTTAAATATCTTTCGGGACCATTCATATAATACGTATCTGGTTTATGATGTTCTATTTTTCCTTCAAGACCTCTATTTTTTATTCTAGACATAGCCGGTCCTGCATGACCATTCAAGTCATAACTTAATTTTGGATTTGTTTTTACACGTAAATCATCCACCGATTTAGGCATCCATTCGTCTCTCGCACCCATCCCTGTATTGAATCCCGTAAATTCTTGACCATTTTTTAAACCAGGAGCCTCTCGTTTTTCTTCCCAAGGTTTATTATTGTTTTGTTGTAAACTAACTACCTGTCTAGATTGTATAAATTCATTCATATTGGGTGCTCCATGAGACCACTGCATAGATTCCTCGGGTTTAAATAATGGCGCCATTTCTTCTTTTGTAAAGGTCTGAGAACCAGAACCGACCATACTATCTAAAATATTTTCTGCTACATTTTCATTATCCATAGAAACACCCTTTATTTTACTGCCAAAAAAAGGTGTCATATTGTTATGCTTGAAATTTTGTTGTTCAATTGTATTACCGCTTAATGATGAAATATTATTGGCGCTAAAATAACTATCAGTATTACGAGTCGGTCTTGTACTATCACCTTTAAAATCATTATTATAAGGACGATATTCATTACTTGGTACTTTGTCTCCGGTGTTTAATACTATTTTTTCTCTATTATTTTTATTTACAAAATTTTTACCTGCTAAATTATTGCTACCATATTCATATACAGTTTTTTTAGAATCTCCTAATGATTTTGGCGTAGACGATGGAAAACTATTTGAAAACGTTTCCTTATTTTTATCATGATTTCCATTACTATCCATTATTGTATATAATCCTGCTGCTGCCGCAAGTGCTATTGGGAATTCCATTATATATATGTAATTATATTTTTTGATAATTTAACACCAAAATAGCAAAAAATTATTTATACATATTTATAGATATTTGTCCTTAACTTCTATCCTAGAACTTATATTATTGGAAAATGTTCTAATAGCATGATTCTGTAAATTCTCATGTGTGTAATCCCATCTAGTGATATCTTTGTCTAACAACTGCCAGGCAGGCAAGACAGCTCTAGATTGTTCTGTTTTAGCGTTTACTCTTTTATAATTTGGTGGTTTAATTGCAACCTTATTGTATACAAACTCCGGTTCATCTCTATTTAGTCTATTATTTTGATTTCTTAATTCATTCTCTAAATATATTAAATTAGGGCTATAATTAGCCCCCCACTTCTGCAATCTTATAAAGGGACAATCCTGCATCGGTAAGTGATCTCCTTGACCTGGAACATTTAACATATATCTTCCAGTACCGGTAGATTGATTCACTTCTAATTCCATTCTAGCTGGTTCGTTACTAATACGTGTAAAAGCCATTTATACTATATTAAGAATTAATATTTGGAAATGGTCGTTGATACCCTTCCACTATTAATGGAGCCGGTAAAATTAAAGGTGGTCTTACAAAAAATGTCGCCGTAGATAAATCATTTAATTTTGGAACCACTTTTGGAGTAGATTTTACTAAATTGCTGGATCCTATTCCAAATAAAGAAGATTCTATGTCTACAGAGTTTTCACTTAATGAACTCCGATTCATTCTACTTGGAGGAGCTGTACCCCCAGCAGGTATAGATACACTATGCGGAGGACCATTTGAAGAATGAACATATTTTATGTGCTCGTTTATTTTCCTAAATTGTTGCTCTTCTAATAAATAATCTCCTCGTGTATTTTTATTTCTCGTAGATGTCATATATTCTATATTAATAATAAATATTATAATGAATCTTTTATTATTTCAATTTGCGATTTAAAAGCACCATCTTTTCCATAAAATAAACCAACGCTATTATGAAATCTATCAAAATAATCATAGGATAACATTAATACCATTCCCCATTCATTATCTTCTAATAAATCATTTAAAACTAATCTAGCTTTGTTAAATAAATCGTTAAATTCCTTTTCTTTTATAAGATCCTCATATAATTCTCGCCTTGTTTTACTTATCCTTTCTTCATCATAATCCTCTACATCAAATACTTTTAAAATTTCTTTTTGATATTCTACTTGATTTGTATACTTAACCGGTAATTCATATTTATACATTATACTATTAATATGAATATGTTTAAATAATATTTATCTTCTTAATTTAATTGTTTTTTTGTGTATTCTCTACTTGGCAATCCACCTCTAATCCAACCCTTAGATGCAACCCCCTCCACTAAATTTTTTGGATTTTGAACATTTTGTTGAACTTCTGGTATCATAGGAGTGTTATATAAAGGAATATAGGATGCCTCCGAAGTAGTTAAAATACTTTTTCTACTACTTTCCCGCTCTCCTAAAAATAAACCATGTTCTATAGTACTATCTACTTTTCCTTTTCCCAAATAAGGTACCGTTAAATATTGTCTTTCTTGCAAAGAAATCTTTCCTCTGGCATGTAACATATTTTTATCTATTAATAATTGTGAATTCATATCTATATTACTACCATTCAAAGCGGTCTGGTGACTACCACTATAGTTAACATTTGGTTGTTGAAGAGCAAACGATATACCTCCTTTCATTTCACTATCAGCTGCATGATAATTATGTAATTGATAATTACCAGATTTAACATTTTGAATATTCTTTTGACTTCGGTCAGATACATCATTTCCTATTCTTGACATGGAATCAAACATGTAATCACTTTTTAAGGACATTCTTTATATATAATCTTTATTAATATTTTTTTTTTATTTATTTATTTTGGCCTCAGCAATGTACCATCTTTTGTTGACTTCATATCTCCGTATAAAAATTTTGTAAATGCGTTTTGATCGTTAGGTATTTCTGTATTCGCAGTTGAATAAAAATTTCTCATCGAATAATCAAATACGGTATTATTTCCTAAATCTTGAAATAATTTTTTCTCAATATCAACATTTGACCTATTTATTTCCTTTATCATTTCTTTTGTTTTATTTTTTATATCATCGTCTATCCCTTCGTAAAATGCCGGAGGAGCAGATTTTCTTTCTGGATTATCTTGTATTTCCGTTAAAAGTACATTTCCTAATGGATTGCTTGAAGTTGGCTTTTTATAAGATGTCAATTTACTTTGAATATCCTCAATATCCTCTTTCTCTTTCTCTTTATCTGTATCCTCTACATCTTCTAAACTTGAAAAACCTTCGGTTAAATTCGATATACTTCCAGCTTTTAAAAGAGCTATTAGAAATATTACCACTAGTCCAGTTGTTATAGCCTTAATAGACCTAAATATTATTCCTCCTATAATGGACATCATAATAATTAATCTTGATAATGAATTTAATTTTTCGTTAAAAGACATAAATGACATAGGCCATAATTCAAAAATATGGTGTTTATCTATTAAAACTGAAGGATCTTGTATCCAAAATTTTGTTGTCATTATATATATGATTCTTTATTTTTTTGTTAATAAATAATATTTACTTCTTTTTATTGCCCTTCTTTTTCTTTTTCTTTTTTGGCTTTTTTCCTTCGGATATTAGCGTTTTTTCTATTTTCTCACCCGTACTAAACTTATCTTCCGTTATAATTGCATTATCTATAATAGCATTCACCTTTTCTTCTTGTAATTTCTTTTTCTCTTCTAATTTTTGCAACATTCTTTCTCTCATTTTTGCATTCTTTAAATTTTTATTTAAATTGTTTCTCATCGCACCTAAATCAATCTTCCCACCAGAAGCCATCTTACCTGCCCCCCCAGGCATACCCATCTTTTTAAATATCTCATCTATATTTTTCATCCCGGGAACACCCTTCATCTTATTTAACATCTCGCTAGCCTCTTCTAAAAGTTCACTTTCTTTAAGTTCCCCACTTTTAAATTTATCATCTAAGGTTGAACCAATCTTTTTTATTAATTTCATCAAAGATGTTGGATCTTTTAGTAATTTTTGAAATACGTCATCTACATTTCCCGATTCGCCTAGAGAGCCCTCCAAATCTTTCGCGGTTTGTTCTGCAATTTCTTTTGCTAATGCACCTAACTTTCCGTCCAGTAATCCGTTAATATGCGAATGCATGTCATCCGCAGAAGGTATTTCTACCCCAGATACATCATCACCATCCTTATTAAACATATCATTCATTTCATTTATCGTTTTTTCTAATTTACTCTTAAACTCATCTTGATCTATTGCTTTAAATATCTCACTTGCTTCACCAAACATATTTTCAGAATCCCCCGAATTTACTACTAAAAATAAAACTAATTGAAGGTATTTCCAAATAATATCCCTAGTCTTATCTGTAATATTACTATTCCATAACTTCCTGAAATCTACATTCGGTAAAAAATACACCGTTTTATCTTCTTCGTCTTCTTTAAATATTTCTTCATTTTTATACAAAATATTAAAAAAATGCTTTGGATATACCAATTTACAGTAATTATATAATTCCAAATAATCTTCCTCTTTATCCATAGGCGGTAATTCTTGTTCTGGAAAAGTTTTTTTAATATCTTTATATAAATCATTTATTATCTTTTCAAATTCTTTTAAATGATCTTGATTGTCCTTATTTGTTTCATCGCCTGTATTTTGGTTCATTATAAATAAATGTAATCAATACTATTTAAATTAAAGTCATGAAAAATATATTAGCGATAATTTTGATAGAGTTTTAACAAATTTCATTTGTTTTGTTTTTTCTTCATCTTTTAAACCATTTAATTGTCCTCTTATTCTATCTATCACTTTTAAGGTCTTTTCGGCATTCACCGCTACCCCTTCCTCAATATCCCAAGAATAATCTTTTACTATAAAAAAGGTAAAGTCTTCTTCATCTATTTGTTTTTTATATCTTATGTATATCTGTTTATACCAAAGTGTTATTAAACCTTTTGGATTATATTTTTTAACTTGTTGCAACGCAGTTCTAGCCTTTTCCATATCGTGATCCTTAGGAAAAAGCTCGCATACCCAATCCATCCATTCCAAAAAATGATTTCCAAATGCTTTTAAACACAATTGTTTTTGGGCAATAGCTTTAGACATATTTAAATATATGTAATTATTTTAAATATATATTTAAATATTATTTGTTTTTTCTATTTCTTTTTGTCGATCTTGAATAATCTTATCCATATCTACCCCATTTGTACCAATTTTATCTGGAACATAATTATCGGGAGGCGTTTCTATGTTATCTTCATTTGCAGGCGTACAATAATTATGCATTTGTCTAACTCCTCCTGAACCTTTAGCTGATAATTCATCTGCATCCATATCATAATAACTATAATTGTCCGATTGAACCCCAAAACATCCACTCGATGAAATACTAAAACAATCTGGTTCGCTATTTTCATTTTTTGGCTCACCAATTTGATTATTCAAAAAATTCATGATTTCATCCCCTTCTAGTATCTTATTACCCCTATTTATTAAAAGCAGCGTAGGAACTTTTCTTAAAGTATTAGGCATTTCCATCTCTGTTCCGTTCTCAAGAATAATATAACTAATTCCTTCATCATTCGTTTTACGCTTATCTATGCAAATATAATGTAAATCATTTCTTAACGGGTGTTTTATAATTTCAGATAATGTTTTTTCACAATGCTTACAATAATTACTATAAAAAAAAACGGAATTCATATAATTATTATAATAATAATTTGCCGGAAAATAAACATATTTACTAAATGTTTTATAAAAATTGAATTAAAATATTAAATCATAAATATATATTAAGATGGAACCTAGAATTGACAGAGTTTCTGAGGAAAACAATACTTTAAAATTGTATATTACCAACGCAAATTATAGCGTCGTTAATGCTATTAGAAGAACTATTTTATCTAAAATACCTGTAGTATGTTTTAAAGCTTTTCCGTATGAAGAAAATTTATGTGAAATCCTCGTAAATACAAGTGGGTTAAATAATGAAATCATTAAACATCGGCTCACTTGTATCCCAGTACATCTTGACCCCGATGAAGAAGATTACAAAAATTTGAAAATTGTTATCCACAAAAAAAATACCAGCGAGGAAATGATGTTTGTCACTACTGAAGATATTGCTATTTTTGATAAAAACACAAACATACAAATGGCTGATGCAGATGTCAAACAAATTTTTCCACCATTTAAACCAGATCAAAAGAGCGAATATTATATAGATATTCTTAGGCTAAAACAACAATTGTCAAATAGTATTGTCGGCGAAGAATTTCATTTAGAAGCACAATTATCCGTATCTACTGCTGAAGAAGACGGAGCTTATAATGTAGTATCATTATGTAGTTATATAAATACCCCTGATACTATTGTTGCTAATGACAAATGGATTGAAAAAGAAAAGGAAATGCAAGCAAAAAAGGAATCAAAGGAAAATATAGAGTATGCTAAAAAAGACTGGTTTTTGTTAGATGCAAATAGAAATTATATTGAAAATAGTTTTGATTTTTCAATTGAAACAATTGGTATATATTCAAATGCAGATATATTTAAAAAGGCGTGCATCATATTAATAACCCAGTTTAATGAACTAAAAGATAAATTTCAAAGTGATTCTGTAATCATAAATAAACCCCTATCCACGAATGAAAATAGCTTTGAAGTCGTTTTAGAAAATATCGACCATACTATTGGAAAAGTCCTTGAGTATGTACTATACGAAATATATTTTGTACAAAGAAAATTAATCCACTATTGTGGATTTATGAAAAAACATCCACACGATACCTTTTCCGTTATTAAAATGTCTTTCCCCGAACCGGTAGAAAAATCAATTATTCGTGATTATATGTTATCTTGCATAGAAGAATCAACCAGAATGTACAGCAATCTATTATCTAATATGAAATAACATATTATTTATTATAATAAAATGATATGTTAAACATTATAAATATTTATTAGCATTACGTTAGCAAAAACAAAAATACCAAACAAAAGAAAGTATAAAAATGTTTCTTTATTTTCTATTTTATAATATGCATATGTTCCTACAATATACATTAATACAAATATAATAACTACTCCTGCTAGATATTTTATATTATTAGATATATCTATATCTAAAAATGGAGTCGGCCCTGGATATTCATACAAAGCAGTATCATCATCACTATCGGTATCGGTATCGGTATCGGTATCGGTATCGCTCTCCGTATCCGTATCCGTATCTGTATCTGTTCTTTCATTGCCATCGTTTCTGGGTGGTGTTCGTCCCATATCATTATTTATGTTGCTAGTTGCCATAATAAAATCAGCATATGTTGATGTATCCTCGGTTATATCAGTATCCGTATCAATTAAACTGCCTGCCATAATAAATGAAGCATCATCCATAATAAAGTACTGTTAGAAAATAATATCGTTATTTTTATTCATCTAAATTTATATTTAAATCTAAATTACAAATATCGCTACTGGCATCATCTGAACTATATGTTGTATAATTTTTTCCAAAGGGTATATTCCACTGTAGTCCGGATACATCACCTATATTTGTGGCTACTCCATCGCTTAAGTTAAATTTTATATGATCGGTACCATCTTCATTTACTACTTTACTATCATCTTCACTAGGAACTATTATATCAACTCCCACACTACCACCATCATCTTTTAATCTATCTATATTCGTTATACCTGCAACATTAAAAACATAAGATCCACTTGCATCATTATATATTTCTGTCTCGTCACCGTGACCGGAAGTTATATAGACTTTATCTAAAAATAATTTATTATTGCACCACTCCTTATTACTTGTTAATATCGGATTAATATCGGTACTTTCAACCGGTGCAATTATTTGTATATCTAAATTTTCACTAACCGATTCACCCGTTATATCTGATTTATATGAATATGATAATGACTGAGTACTGGGTATTGAATCTACATTTGGTATTGATACGCTAGTATCACTTGTTAGTTTTGTTAAACCATAATATTTATCCCAAACTACTGTTGTATCATAATCATTAAAATCTGGTACGGACGTTGTTTCTACTTGTAATGAATAATCTAATTTATCTACACTACTGCCATCTCCCGTAAGATCTAATCTAAATATTTCAGGCGAATCAATTGCTGAGCTTACTATTGTCACCGTTCGTGTTAAATCTGTACCTGAAATTGTGTATGTTATAGTAAATATATCACCTCCAACCAATTCATTAAAACTAGTATCACTATCAATAGTTGTACCGTCGCTATTCTTTGTAATAGAAACCGTTATTTCATCATGTAAATCACTATATGAACTATCTGTATCACTCATTAACTTATTATCCTTTATAATAGTTATTCCAGCTGCATTCTTACTATTAATCCAATAATCATAGTCTGTTGTATCATCATTAAATACACATTCCATATCCGAATTTCCGTCGCTTGAACAATTTAATAAATAAGACACCCCACTATCACTATCATTATTTACCGTAAATGCTTCACAATTTTTTACCATACCACTATTTCTAAATAACCAATATACAAACTCTACTGTGATGTATGCAATCACTATAATTAGTCCTACATGTAAAGCAAATTTTAAATAACTAGATTTTATCATATATTATATTAAAATATAATATATTATATTATTTCATCTACCAACCCATACAATAAACATATCTTTGAATCCAACCATAAATCTTTTTTTAATAAGTTATTTAATAATACTGGATTTATATTAGTGTTATTTAAATATATATTTCTTATAATTGTCATAAGAACTTTCATATTTGTTAATTGTTCTTCTAGTTCATCATATTTTCCACTATCTGAACCAGATAACTGATGTATTAACATTAAAGAATTTTTTGTCATATATCTTTTTTTACCAACAACGCTAATTAATGTTGCAGCACTGGCCGCAAATCCATCTATATAGGTATAAACTGGAGTATTAATATTTTTAATTAAGTCTATAATATATAAAGTATGGAATAAACTACCGCCATTACTTTGAATGTGCAAATGAATAGGAGGAGGTTCAATATGATATTGTATTTGCATAACCGATGATCTTGTATCTAACTCATTTATTTTATTCTTTAATTCAAAACAACTGCGTTGATTTACGGGTCCGTAAAAATATATATCATTATTTAAGTCTTGAATAATTCCATATTCGTTTACTATTTCGTTATTTTCTTCCCTAGTATTCAATAAAAAATTTTTCTCTGGTATTTTAAATTCATCATTATTATTTTTATCGGGATTATTCATTAAATTCATCCCCATGATTCCTCCTAAAACACTTCGCCGATTCCAAGTAAAACAACTAGATTTTATTAACATTAGTGCCAACAACACTCTTTTAAACATCTATATACAAAGAATATTATAATTTTAATTAAACACTATTAGCAGTAGCCACAGTTTCATCTACAACTTCCTTTAATACATTTTCTACAACCGAACTCTTTTTTTCATCTCCTTCTTTATAGTTCAACAGATACATTTGTTGCGATTCATGTAATTTATTAAAATAAATGTAAACTTTGTTTAATGTTATTATTTGACGAGTTTCTTTAAATTCTTCGTGAATATTAAACATGTGCACTCTAAATTTATGAGGCCATTCTTTTACCGGTTTTTGTTTTTTTATATAACAACCTATATAACTCTGCCACAAATTGTAAGCGTAGTCTGATATCTCTTGACGGTATACATCGTATTTTTTTTTGTCTTCTGGATAAAAATTTAAATATTCTTGCAACCTTTTTTGCTTTCTTAGAGAAAGATAATGATACTTGGGTTTTATTTGATTTCCACGTAATTTCCTAATATGTTCATAATGTTCGTCCCTTATTTTTGTGCGTACATTTGTATCTTTATTTTTAATCATAAATCCTCCAAAACAAGTAAAATCTTTTTTCGACCAAGAATCATTAAAATCACTACAAGTTAGTTTCATCAACGTATCATAATCATTTATACTATTACTTAAAACTAAATCGGTTGGAATAGATATACCTAAATTTGAAAGTAAATCCAAGAATTTACTCGTATCTACCGTATAAATAATAGTTTCTTTCTCTTTTCTAATAAATTGATACATTTCCACGAGAAATATGAAACACTTATTATCTTTTGTTCTAGAAACAATTCTATTTTTTGGATGTTGCAACACAAAACTATAACTATAATATATATTTTCATCCTCCCCGATTTTAGGTAATTGTTCAAAATCTAAACCTATTTCATTACAAGCTTCTAGAAACATGGTTCTAAAACTATCTATTTCCTCTTCTTGGACAAATTTATTATTTGCACCTATATTACTACGGGTTGCTATATTCCATTCTTTTTTATAACCATCGTAAAATAGATTTATCATCGTTCCTTCTATCAACTCCTCTACTTTAATCCCGTCAAAACTATTTTTTTTTATAAATGAATCAAAAGATATTGACTTTGGTGGTGAAAATCCTACTACATAATTATCTTTATCCACTATAACCGACCTATACTTACCATACATCGAATAGTCTTCATCCGTCTCTAGCTTATCCTTTATATATCTAATTATCTTATGATTTGGATCATTTTTATTTTCATAAATTTTAACATGTTTACCTTCCGTGTTATTTAAAAATATTAATTCTTGTTTTGGTATAGTATATGTAGGCATTTTACATTTATTTATCTACATACCTTTAACTCAATTTTATATAAAAATTGTTTGAAATAATTATTTAATTTCTGCTATAAATATAAGTAATGACGCAAAGTTCGGTTAAAATTCAATTAAATGATATTATAGAAATTAATGCACCATCAAATGAAAGGTTAGATAAAAAGAAATTTCTAGTTAGTTATGCAAGTGAAATAAAAATAAGATTAGTTGAAATTGAAACATTAGAAGAAATAAATTTATTCATTAATGAAGAAGGAACATTAATGGATACGTCTATTTCAAACATATCATTACTAAGTAGAGATATAACTCCTGGCTATGCATTACAAAATAATCTTTTAGTAGATACTTGGATAGATATAACATTTAGTGAAGATATACCTACTATAATAACAGGACAAATTACAAATTTAGAAGAAGATATGATAGAAATAAAACTATATCCATCAAATAGTTATATATATATAGATTTTGCTTATAAAGGATTACCTGAAGAGCTTAATATAAAGGAGATTGTAATTAGAAATCCTCCCAAGGAAGTGGGGTTGGAACTAGAATCAAAAATAAGTATTCAAGAAGAAGAATCCAAATTAACGGAAGAAAAAGAAAAGACTGATGCAGACTTTAAAAAACTCAATTGGGCCGAGGAAATGGAAGATGAGGAAGTGCCTTCACCGAAACAATCTGAATCCAGTGATACAAAAGAAGATTTAACCTTGGAAAATAAAGATTTATTTTTAGATGGATTAATCTTGGAAGGCGATGCTATTACATTTGGCGAAGAGTTGGGAGAAATTACACAAGAGGTAGTGGTGGATGAAAAAAGGAAAAGATTTTCTATTGAATCCCAGACAACTAATTTAATGGATGATATGTTGTCGCGCATACCTACCTCACAAAGAAATCATGAAGTAATTAAAAACATTCAAAAAGAAATTAACAGATATGTAGAATTAAGAGATGCATTTTCTATTTTTGATTTAAATGGTAGTGTAGATCAGGCTAAATATAAAGGGGTAGATAATAAACCTCTTAAAGAATCATTATTAGAATTAAAACATGGATTACCTTGGCTAATACCAATAGTTAAAAATAAAAGAAAATTGTACGATATAGAATTATTTGAAGATATTCCAGATAAAGATGATATTAACGTAGTTCATGCAAAATTAGGAGATATAAATATCGAAGAAAATGAAATCATAAAACAATATCAAAAATTAAAAGCGTCTTCGTTTTCCGGGGAAAATGAAAGGTATAAATATTTAATTAGTAATTTAAATCCTATTTACACTCCTTTCCAAAAGACAGACGATACAAATGTTATTTTTGATTCGATTCCTGTAAAAAGGGAGTTTTTAACCATTTTAAATAACGAAGAAAACTACGAATCTTTTGTCGCCGACAGTGGAAATTTGAAAAAAAATAAATATGTAATGCAAAATTGTAACACCGGGTTATTTACAATACGAAAAGATAGGCTAAAAAATAATTATGATATAAAATTAACAGAACCCGATGATATGCAAATAACATCTTTTATGATGCTTCATGAAAATGTAATGAAATATACCAAAGCATTTTTACCTGAAACATCTATTTTAAAACGAAGTAGTTTGAATGCGTATCCTTTATATTATTATAAATTATTAAATCGTAGAACCGCGCCAAATACAATTATATTGGATGATTTTCAGAAAAATAATAATAATAATACAAAATTCTTATCTAGTATAAATGAATTTATTATTCGAGAGGCTGAAAATATCGATAATAAGTATGAATATTTATTGGATAGAATGATTCCAACCACGAGAAATTTATTTTTATATGTTAAAGAATTTTTGAATGGAGAATTATCCATTTCATCGGTAGTTAAGGAATTGGAGCCTTTTTTAATTTACGACACCGACCTTACTTATATGCAATATAGAGAGATTTCAAATTACTTAAAAGAAAAAATTATTGATTATAAGAAAAAATACGTTTTAAAAAGCAAGGAATTTAAGTTTTTACCGCTTCCGGATGAAAAATTAGTGGTTAATCCAATTGTAGCTTTATTACATAATATATCTCATCCAGTAAATGAAAATGAATTGGATTCACATATATTTGAAAATGTTTATAAAATAAATTCCAACGATACAACCGGTAAGATAATTAAAGATTTAGATATAGATAATCATACTTTGATTTCAAAATCTATTTCTTACACGAATTTGTCTTTATTGGGAATGATTGATATAGAGACCGAGTTTAAATCATTAAGCGAACAGTATGAAGAAACATTAAAAGAAGAAAAGGAGAATAATTCGTGTGGTACATTTGTACTTGCTAAGAAATATATAGATATTGAAGAATTAATGGAAGACAACGATAAAGATGTTATTTATTTTGATAAAATGTATGATACAACCGTCTATGATATAATAGAAGAATACAGGGATGAAGAGAATGTTATGAGTAGGGAAGAGTTTACTGTATTTTTAGTAGATAAGTTAAAGAAAAATATCGGTTTAGCTCCAGAAAAGGCTGTGGAAGACGCAGAAGCTATGATACTTAGAAAAAGGCCGGTAAAAGAAGGATTTTATGCGATGCTTGATATAGATGGAGAGGGAGAAGAGTATTCCTTTTACAGAAGAGTTAATAATAGATGGGAAAAAGACGAAACTATGAAATCTATCTATGCAGAAAATTCTCAGGCTTTTTGCAACGTACAAAAAGATTGTCTAGAAGTAAATGACATATGTAGTTCTGGTGATTTAGCTGAAACGGAGATAAAAAAAAATGCAATTAAATACATATTAAATGAATTTGATAAAAAATTGGATTTGACAATTGAGCAATTAAAAGAAAAATTAGTTATTGATATGCAAGTAGCAGAAAAAAATATTCCTATTCTTAGAGAACAAAATTTATTTCATGAATTAAAATCAAATAACTATAAATTTTCAATTGGAACTAAATCTACCGAAGTTACGGTAGAAATTTCTCCATACGAAAGACTACGGGACTTGATATTAGGACATAATGATTTTGCAGAAAAGCAGGACTACATACTATTGTTTGCAAAAAATTACACAAGAGAATCTATACACGGTGAAGACCAATATTGGTTATACTGTAAAGAAACGAATATTAAATTAATGCCTCTATTTTTTTATAGGTTAGCCGGTGCTCATCACGAAGGAAAATATCCCGAAGTAATGGCTGATATATGTAAAACACAGGGAACAAAAAGCGATGATGAGTCCTGGTGGGTGGATAAATATACCGGATATCAAATTAAACATATCAACTTTAGTAGCGATGAAGGATATGATGAACAAGGTTATGCTATTAAAACTAGAGAGATTTTAGAAGAAGACAAAGATATATTACAAACTCGAAATAAAGATACAGAAAAAACTGATCCAATCGTAGAATCCATACATAATGTTATTACGGCCATGTCTAAAAATATGAAGGTTTTTATAGAAGGTTACAGAGAATTAATTTCTTCAACTGTATTCGCATTACTTCCAAAAATAATAAATGAAAAAGAGTATCAAAGACTTTTACAGAAAGCAGAAAAAAAACAAAAAAAAATAGCTTCCTATGAAGATGCTGTTAATAAAACACTTATTATATTAACCCTATCATTAATACATATTAGTATTCAAGTATCCATTCCTCCAATTCGTTCTAGACACACGTTTCCTAGATGTTTTAGATCTTTTTCAGGATTTCCCTTGGATGGTGATGGATCCTTAGCTGGTATAGAATATATATCATGCGTTGCTAGCCAAATGGGAACAAATTCCAGTCCTTGGAATACAATTAAAAAAATGAAACAACCTATTATCGTAAAAGAAATAAAAATCTATATAGATAAATATATCATCCAATTACCACATATTATTGAATTAATAGAGGAAAAAATAAAATACTTAAACCAGTCAGAAAATAAGAAAATACCGAATGAATTAAGGATTGATAATTGGAATACATTTTTACCCCCATTAGTACCAATTGAGTTAAGTAAGGTTGGAAATATAAGTAAAACTTTTGAAGAATCATTAAGAACCAATATGAAAACCGGCAGTGAAAAGCAACATGAAGAAATATTAGCTTTGATTTCAAAAGCTAGTTTATTAACTATGGAAATAATTAAATTTATAGAAAAAATAGTATCTGAAAAAACGCCTATATTAACGAATAAGTTATTGGAACCATTTTTAGAAAATTCTTGCTGTCATGAAGGATTAAATAATTCGTATGAATACTTTACAAATGAAAATCCTAGTATCGAAGAAAATAATATGCAGGTTTTAAATATTGAATACATTTTGTATGATTATCATAATTATCATCGTGCACCGCTTATTTTAGATTATAGAAATACCAAGATTCCTATAACTATATTTAACAACTACACGGAAGAGTATATATATAAATCTATTATTCATTTCTGTAATCTAGATAATGATATGCCTATACCCGAAGAATTACTTGCATTCTTTACAGAGAAACCAGAAGGCTTCGATAAAGTTAAATCTCTCCCCGAAAAAATAGAAACACTCAAAGGTATGGGAAAAAACTTCAACGAAGAAAGTTTGTTTCAGTTAATGCAAATCATTTTTAAAAGAAATATCGTTGAAATACCAGATAGTTTATATACTAGCAACATAGATCGAATAAATGATTTAATTACTGGAGCAAGAGAGGATACCGAATATGACATACCCGGGGTTTTCATGGATCATCTTGAAAAAGTATTAGACGACCATGATTCGTTTATGTACGAAGATACAAAAAATATTATAGATTTTAAAGATTATTTATATACTACCAGCGTAAGTATGCACGAGGAAATTACACTTAATTTAAATAGAAACAGTTCGATGTCGAAAACAGTAGTTAGAGAGATTCAGACCTTCATCAATACAATTCATATATGGAAACCGCTAAACGAAAATATTACGAACACGGACAAAGATGTATATAGAATACTAGAATTTATAAAAGACGCTTCTAATAAACTAACTACTTTATTCCCGGAAATGATAAAAAATAAATCGTCGTATGAAAGCGTATACATACCCGATCACTGGAAACTATCTCTTTTTCATAAAAATGATATGATTAGTGTCATAAAAGAATATTATTCAAAAATGAATAAGTATTTGGGAAATGTTGAATTAATAAAAATATTTGAGGATGCGCAAAAGAGTTTGGTTTATTGGAATAAATTTTTATTGGAAATACAGTGCATGTCAGGAATATATAATGGTAATCCTGATTCCGAGCAATTTTACAAATACAAATTATTTAATAAAAACATGTGTGTTTTATTGTATCGATATATTTTCTTTAATCTTATAGATAGAATGTTAAAATCAGCAAAAGAAACTGAGTTTGTATTTGTAGAAGGAAAAAAAGAACCATTAGACACTACTACCGATGCAGAATTAGAATCCCAAGTATTAAGATTAGAAGAAATAGATTTTACTACAAAAGTTCAAACAAATAAACAAATGATAAGTGATTTTATTGTAGACGCGTGCTTAATACTTAAAACAACTAAAAATAAAGTTCTTAATTTTAGTAATAAAGATATTCATAAAAATGTTGAAAAAGAAAAAGAGAAAGAGAAAAAATTTGAGTTTACTGATGTACTAGCCAATATGACAGACGATGAAAGAGAAATAAATAACTTAATGAAAAATCATAAATTGGGTGATTGGGGTAAAGGAACAGAAAAAGGTATCACACAATATGTTCAAGACAATTTTGACAAAGAACGAGAAAACCGAGAAAAAAGAATCATGATGGAACACAAATTAGATCCTACTTCACAAAATTTAGATAATATTAATATTCTTGCTATGGATTATGAAAACGAAGAGCGTAATATACAAGATATAGAACAAGATGTATTTGGTTTAGAATTAATTCCAGAAGACGATGATCTTGGAGAGATGGATGATATTGGTTGGAATGGTGGGTCTTAATTATATATAAATTTATATTTATTATATATATAATTATGTTTACCAACAGTTTTATTAAAAGAAATATTATTATGTTTTCTTTAATTATTTTTATAATATCTTATGTAACGATAAATATAGTAAAACCTAATTTTTTATATAACGATAACATGACGTTAAGAGAATTTGGTATAGGTTATAGAAAAAAAACAGTATTGCCTTTATGGCTTATTTCAATCGTTTTAGCTATTATGTCTTATTTTAGTATTTTATATTTCGTCACATATAAAAGAATACAATATTAGTTATTTTTTTGATAAAAAAGTGATACCTTGTTCCGAAATTCTTTTTTCTATATCTCTGTTTTCTTTTGAGAGATTTTTATTAAAATCACCTAGCTCTAGCGATGATTTGTAAGGTTGTCCTAGCCAAAAACTTTCTTCCTTGAATTCTTTGTTAAATGATTTTTCTTTGTTATTACTATCATTTAACATCGTAAACGATTCTTTTCTTAAAGCCTCATCAGTTTTTTTACTTCTTTTTTTAATATCTTTTACTGCCTGTTTTATAACAGAATCTTCATTTACATTTTGTTGTATTATCTTTGCAACATTTGGTGGTTGGTTTCCAGAACATTTTTGCTGTAATAAAAATGTATATGACACTAGTATAGATAAGGAACCTGCGAGTGAAAGCCATATAAACTCGGATATAATATCTTTTAAACAGATGGCGCGGAATAAATTTTTTATAGCATTCATTACATTATCTTCTACCTCTTGTGAAGTTGCATCTGGTTCTTTAGGTTCTTCGTCATTCGGTGCATCCGCATCAACCGCGATTGTATCAGCCTCACCTGCGGGTGGTGGACTTTCGGTTTCGGTTGCAGTAGCCTCTGCCGCGGGAGTTTCGGTTGCAGGAGCATTTTCTGGTGGAGTTGGTTCATTTGCAATTGCTTCTGCCTGTTTTTCTTCTTGAGCCGAATTTATAACATTAGCTTCAGTTGGATCAGCTCCTCCTCGTTTAACTGATCTTTTTCTATTTCTTTTTTTCCTGCCACCAGTTTGACTTTTAAAAGGATCTTTTATTATTTTCTCACTTATTGATTTATTTATAAATAACGTAAAATCATCTAAAGTTATACCATTAATTAATTGACGAATACTTTTTTTATCACCGTCTATTACTATTTTTCTTAATACATTAACTAAACTTTTCTTGCTATTTTCTGTTATATTTTTTGGATCATTTAAGAAGTTTGCCAAGAATTCTTCTTTTTTCTCTAAATTAAATACTCTAGACGCAATTTCATAACCGATTGTATTTGAAAAAGGTCCTTTCCATGAAGAAAATACAAAATTTATTAAGATAAATATTATAGTAAATATAATTCCCCAAGATGTACCGCCTTGAGCCAATATTTGTAAGCTATTACCATAATTACCGCATTTATTATGTGTTTGAATTATAAGCAATCCTAACTGACTTATAATAGTTATTAGCAAATATAACACATTTATTCCAGTAGTTTGTCCTGTTTTAAATTTCCAAGGTTCTGAAGAATTAAGAGGAGCTATAATTGATCCCGTTAATCTTTGGTATTTAAATATTAAAAATATAGCAGTAATAATAAAAAATACTATATATAAAGATGAAGGACTTTCATCTTCAAACATACTTTCTTTTTTTAATTCAACATTTTTAATGGCATCCATATTATATATTATGTATAAATTAAATATTTTATTTATACTATTTGTTTATGAGTGAACCAACTTTAATAAATACTGATACTAAAATTTTCATTTCACAAACATTAAAGAAATGTCATAAAGTAAAGGAAAACTACTATAACTATATGTATAATATAGGGGGCTTTATATTTTTTATAATACTTTTTGGAATTATTTTAGTTATTAAATATAGAGGTAAGCCGACTCATCAAGAAAAGCAAGAAAAATCTAAAAAAACAAAAGAATATATTTTATCAAAAATTAAAATTATGCAAGATGTTAAAAGACAAAACTCTCAAGATCTTATTACAAATTTACCAAAATGGGAATCGAATGAAGATATATTAAATAGAAAAATATATAGATAAATAATATATGGATACTGAGAGTACGGCATCTTCTAAAACACCCACTATTCAAGAAGAATCTTTATCAAATAGCTCCACACCTTTTCCTACAAATGTACTAGATGCGATGGATGATTATTACAAATTGAAATCAGCTTACATGATTAGAGTGGAAAATTCAAAGGACACTATAAAGAAAAACAAAAAATACAGTTTAAAACAAAAACGAGAAGCCCTTCGGCGTTTAGTACCTAAATGTATTATATGTAATAAGCCGGTAGGAACAGTATTTTTAAATCAAAACAGAAAATTAATTGCAAAATGTGGTGCAACCAGTTTCGCCAATAGTAACTATGAGCCATGTAATTTAAACATAGACATTTACAAAGGAGCCGTAGAAACAAAGGATATTTTATATGAAGAACAAGTTTATAATAAAAATATTAGTGCTTTATCTATTATTAAATTAAAGTTAGATTTGATTTTTAAATACATTTCTCAAGAAGAAACTTTAGAAAAATTTGATAGTATTCTTGCGGAGTATGAAACAGAAAGTGAGTGGGTGAATACATTTACAGAAGAAATGATAAAACTAGAACAAAAATATAAAAATAAATCAAGGATAGATGTAATTAATAAAGATAACAAGGAACACTTTGCATTTATTAAGGATGCTCTTATGGCATATAAAGAAACAAAAGAACAAATTGCATTAAGAGATATAATGGATAGATATGTTGGTAATATCATTCCAAATCTAGATGAGTTAAGGAATTTACAATATGATTACTGTGAAATGGAAACGGATGATAATGTAGAATTCACATTAGTCAAAGTAAAAAATAGTATTGAATCGATGGAACATATTAATGAGGAGCCGGTCGTAAATTCCAACGTTCAATAATATCTATATATATATTAAATGCAAGGATTCATGTTTTTTTTAAAGTTTATAAATTGGTACGTTTTAATAATAACCTTTGTTTTAGGATTGATATTTAATGTTGGAATATCAGGAGAAAAAACCAATATATTTATTTATCCTACTCTAGATAATTCACATTTGTTTCAGGTACAAGATCATGCGGGTACCTGTTTTTCATTTAAACCTAATAAAGTTAAATGTGCAGACAAGATAATTAATATCCCTATTCAATAATTATATAATATAATATATAATGAAAATCCAACGCCTATTATATTCCAAGTTTAGTAGTATTATAATATCATTTATATTAGGTTTAGGGTTGGCGACACTTTTTAGACAGGAATGTGATTCCGGAAAATGTTATATGTATTATGCACCAAACGAATTAAAGGATACTGAAAACATATATAAATATGACAATAATTGTTATAAATTAAATTCATCTGCTATGAAATGTAATAAGGATAAAACTTTGATAACATTTGCGTAAATAATTAGAAAATGTGTTCTAATTATTTATATATTTATTATGAGTGAATCCGCTACAAACATAAATGAGCTTCCGGTTGATCCAGGTATATCTAATGCATCTAGTAATATAGTATTAGAAACAAAGGAAAAAAATAATATTGCAGATAGTGTATTAAGTGCCGCGAATGCTGGATTAACAAGTTTGCCATCTAGGGATATTCCTAGTAATCCTATACAACATTCTCATGATATTAGTACTACACCTAATTATGTTCCAGAGTCTGATAAAAAGAATTTCATAGAAAATTTTCAAAACGAGAAAGGATATGAAAATAAGGTGCAACGAGAAAGGGTTGTTAAAGGTAATCTAGATATTTTATTTGATGAATTTCATCTTTCTGCGTTAGTAGGATTATTGTATTTTTTGTTTCAACTCCCTATTTTTAAATCAACTATGTATAAATTATTTGGCTTTTTATTTAAAAAAGATGGTAATTATAATTTAGGTGGATATATATCAGTTAGCGTGTTATTTGGCTTAGCTTTTTACGCCGCTGAAAGAGTTATTGAGCACTTTTCTATTTGATTTATTTAAAATATGAACCCATTTATTTATAAATTTTTCACTATCTATTCCTTCGAAATAACAATATGGATTAATATAAATACCAGTTTTAATTTGTAAGATGGCAGAGATTTTAAATAATATATTTCGCGCCATTTTTCTTCGCGCTAATTCTATTTCATCTTTTCTTGTTTCCATACATTTTATATGATAATTGCGTATATTGTCCCGGGGTTGATTGTAATCCCAACGTCCATAACTATTTCTATGGTTTACTTGTTGGTCCATGGAAAAATAATATAGGCTTTGCATATATTCTAGGGAATATTCGTCATAAACATTTATTCCTCTGGTATATCTAATTCCATCATGAACACATCCAGAATACATACAATTCTCACGATGATTTACATTACCAACGCTTCCTCCAGTGCCACCGCATTCTATACAAACATTTATAAAATCCTTTTTTGTATTAAATGTAAGGACGCGTTCGTTGTTTTCAATCAAACAAGAATTCAAGTTTCTAGGGCAAATATGGCATACACAATTGTAACTACTGTACATATATTATTTTAAATATAAAATAATATATTAATATTCAAAACTCTCTTTATTTATGAATGTGTTAATTTATAACATATTAACCACTCTTCACAAATTTTATCTATAAATTCCTCAAATGACAAAAAATTTTCTGGATATATTGGCCTAGAGGCCGCATTTTTTATTATAACGCCTCTATTACACGATAATTTTTTCTCGTTAAAAACTAGCTCCTTGTTTGATGATATAAAGCACTGTACTGGTTTTTTTTTGTGTTCATATATCCTTTTTAATAAACCATACTTAAAATGTTCTTTTAGTTCATTTTTACTTGATAAGGTTTTATAATCCTTACGAGCACCTTCGGGATAAATAGAAATCCGGTTAGAATATGTTTCTGTGCTATTAAGGTGGTCTAATATTTTCTTAAATGTTGTATCGGAACTTAATTTTTGATTTATAATAATCGCACGCTTATCTAAATAGCTGAATAAAGATGCGGGGCAGGCTATGTAAGCGAGGAGCCGTCCTGTTTGTGAAGACATCGAATAGTATTGATCAATGGCAAAATCTGTCCATGTACGATGATTACATAAAATAAAACCACATGGAATTAATGGTTCGTTGCCTACTTTTACAATCGAATAATCCATTAATATACGAAACATATCAACTACAATCTCCCAACTAACAAATTTCTTTCCTGAAATATATTGAATTAAATATAGGAAGGGTAAGAATAAAAAGGGCACTATCTGGGTTGAAAACCATACGAAAAAAAAATATAACATTATATATGTTGTCTTTTAAAATCTTTATATAAATATCTAATTATATTTTCTCAATTGTAATTCCAGCCATTTCCGTGATTTCTGGTATCAATTCATCGTTTTTATAATCTTCTATATAGTAAATATTTTTTATTCCGGAAGCACATAATATCTTTGTGCAGTTAATGCAGGGATAATGTGTGATGTAAGCCTCGGCTTTGTTGCAGCTGACACCACGTTTGGCGCAGTCGGTTATTGCATTTTGCTCGGCATGGACGGTAGCTTGTTCATGATTGTCTCTTACAAAAGATTTATGGGGACATCCTGGTAAAAATCCGTTATATCCCTGAGATATAATACGGTTATCCTTTACAATAATACAACCTACTTTTAATCTCTCACAAGGAGAACGCTTAGAAGTGACGTGCACGATTTCTTTGAAATAATCTCTCCAACTTGGTCTATCGTTTTCCATTTATATACTATGGACTATAGGTATAAAATCTTTTCGGAACAAACTTGTCTTTTAATTCTAGGTCACAATTTACACAAGCATCAAATGGAGAATTTAAACAAAAATCCTTATCATATCCTTGTTTAATACAAGAACTATGAGAATTAAAACCTTCTACTAAAGATGTATCTATAAAGTATAATAATGTGAGAAAATATATAAATGCTACAATATAACGTAATATCATTATATTATACTGTATATTTTATTTCCAAGAAAAATAAGTTTTTTTTGTTTGTTTCTTTTTTCTTTTGTTTCCCTTTTTTTTGGTTGCCTTGACGTTTTTAATAGGTTTTTTTTTATAGGTAGCAGGAGTATATTTTAAGAACCATTCTTCATACTCCTTTGAATTTTTTTTATCTTTTAATTCTTCAAATTTACTAGTTTTTTCTTGCCTCATAGATTCTAGGGTTGGTTGTTCTCCATAACAACTAATACTAAATCTACGTAATAAACCCTTTTGTTTTAACCGGTTTTTTTGTTGAACCTTAAACAAATATTGAGACATACATAGTAATCTTTCAGGATCATAGTAAGGTCTATTTGCATAGACAAATGCTAAATAGAAACTAAGCATCGTATCTATAGTGGCTATTTTAATAGGATTTCCGTCTATTTTAATAATATTATAGCTATGACAAGCTAGTGGTTCGTATACAAAAGCAATTGAATCATTACCTACTTTAATTTCGTAATGAGGGGCTATAATCTCTCCAACTCCCTTATGTTTAACTACACTAATATTTTTGAAATCTCCATCGTTCAACCTTTCTTTTACGATAGTACAAACCTTTTTTGGATCAGTACTTAATATATCAAAATCCGGAGTTTTTTGCAACTTCTTTCTTAATTTTCTTGGCATGTATCTAGAATAAAGAGTGTTTGCAAATCCTCCAAAAAATACCACCTCCTGATTCATAAAAGTATTTTTAACAATATTATATATATCAGATTCTTTTGTTTCGCTTTTATTGGGCGTATCCTCCATAGAACGCTGAAAATTAGTTTCATCACATTTTGGATTTTTTAACGGATGATGTTTGTTTAATAGTAATAGCCTCTTTAAAACTTTTTCCCATCTACTTACATCACCTTTTGGTCTAGAAAGTTCTAAATACATCGCCATCCTTAAAAAATTAGGCGGACAATATAATATACCATCTACACTTATAGTTTCTCGTTTCATCGTTTTAAATAAATCAGCATCTAGATGTGTTATGTCTGCGACGGGTATAAAATTAACATATACTTTAAAAGTACCATGATGAACACCGCTTTTTGCTTCAACGTCGGTAAATCCTTTTGAATGATAAATATCAGCAAGTTCCTTTGCATCTTTTAACGCATTTGGCGAATAAAAATCATAATCCGGTATTTCCAAGGATTTATCATAAAATTGGTCGTATTGAGGAAGTATGTTATTAATTGCTGTTCCTCCATAACAAATTAATTCTTTTTTCTTTAAAAATAATTCTACTTCAGATATAATACTTTTTACTTGAGGTGCGTTTGCCGTTTTTTTATCACTTCTTTTCTCTGCTTTATCAATAGCTAATCTTAAAATATCAATTTCTCTTTCTGAATAATAATCTTCTTTTTTTTTTGTTTTTGCCATATATAATTATAATTAGAATTTAATTATGTTGTCTACTATTAATTTACTCCCTATTTTTGAAGGTTCTATGCTATTTACAAAATGTTTTTTATCTTTTACAAAACTACTAATTTTGTAAATTAAGATATTATTTTTATCACAAAACTCATATAAAACATCATTCCATTTCTTTATTATTTTGTGGTATTTTAAGTAATCTTGATCTTTTATGTAATATAAGTCGGTTAAAACCAACGTGCAATCCGTTTTATTTTTTAATTGTAAAATTGTTTTTTCATATTGTTTCCAAATTTCATTAAATTTTTTCATATTTGTAATGTCACCGTTTGAATAATGATAACCATTTAATAAATCATTTCCACCGGTAGAAACAAATAAATAGGTATTAGGTTCGTTATATTTGTTCGGTACATTTTTGTATTGAGACAAAACATCTTTAATTAATGAATTATCTTTGGCTAAAACAAGCGAGTCTATCCGCGTTTTTAATAGATATTCTATCGAATTTTCTTCGCCGACATAAGAATTGTTTTTAAATATACTATCCCCTAATAGTACCACTTTATTATAATCCTCCAATCCTTCCTGAATTCTACTGCTTTGAATTAAACAAACTATTATTACTGAAAATAATAAAAAATAGTACAAGTTTTTTCCCTCTATTACTTGTTTCATTATATAATTATATACTATTAATAGATTAATTATTTATATTATATAATAATTCGTTTTATTTCAGTTAATATATATGTAAATAATTTAATTTATAAATAATAATATTAGGATTTTATAAATTCTATAGATACTTTAAGAAAATGAACGAAGCTAATTCTTGTGTTATTTGTTATGAAAATAACAACCCTTCTAATGCTCTTACTTGTTGTGATAATACTAAAAAAATGTGCGATGATTGTTTAAATTGTTTGAGAAGTCCTTTGTGTCCTTATTGTAGGGACCCATTATCCAAAGAAATGTTGTCAAATAATATACATGTTCAGTCTGCTCCTGTTAATACTAGTGATTGGTCTAATATGTTAAACGATGAATTACTAATTAACCCCTATGATCCAGAATTTCAGGACTCAAGGATACTTAGGAGGCAAATTAGACGTATGCGGAGAAGATATTTATCAGAGCAAAATAGAAATAGAAATAGAAATAGAAATAGAAATAGAAATAGAGAATATGAAGACAATATATCGTCGAGAACGAGAAGAGCAAATAGAAGGGCTGAAAGACATTTTTTAAGAAATAGTGTTCGTTTAAATAATAGAAATTCAGATTTACAATTTGAATTAGAATTATAATATCCATATAAAGACAACTAATAAGTATTATAATAAATGTCCGATAGCGAGGATGATGTTATGAATGTATTACACGAAGACCCAGAGGTGCTAGTGAAAGAGAATTTTGTTAGTAAGGAAGATTGTAAGCATTTTATTAATGTTTGCAAGGATAAATTAAAAGACGCGTTGGTAAGTAATAGTCAAAAAGGGTTTGTTTCTGCCGGAAGAAGTGGTAAAAATTGTTGGCTTCAGCATGATCACGATGCGATAACAAAGAAGGTAGCGGATAGAATTTCAAAGGTTGTAGGTATTCCTTTATCTCATGCGGAAATTTTTCAAGTAATATATTATGATGAAACCCAGGAGTATAGGCAACATTATGATGGTTGGTTGCACAATAATTCTGAAAAAAGTAATAGATGTATGAAATATGGCGGTCAAAGAATGGCAACGGCTTTATGTTATTTAAATGATGTTGAAGAAGGGGGGTGTACAGGATTTCCTAGATTAAATATAGAAGTAGAACCTGAAGAAGGTAAATTATTGATTTTTCACAATGTTATTAAAGATTCTGGAAAAGAAACAGGTAGAAGCGAAAGACATCCTTTATCAGAGCATTCCGGAAGACCGGTTATAAAGGGTGAAAAGTGGGCGTTTAATCTTTGGTTTAGAGAGATGCCTAAACATATTTTATATGTACCTCCTCCTATCAAAGATACTAAAGAGTTAAGTATTGAAAATGATAAGGAAAATCAGGAGGAAGATAAGGATATAGTAGAAGATACAAATACAGGAAAAGAAGAAACTTTAATACACGAACAACTCGTGACTACATATTCGGGTAAAACAAAGGAGGTTCTTAACGAAGAGCACAAAATCTTTGTAAAAAATAATATTATTGATGAAACTGAACTTGAAATGATTAAAAAGTTAGCAAAATTGCCCCCTACTGAAAAAAAGAATTCTGCGTGGATTAAAAATAATGAAATACCCGGTATAATCTTAAAATTAGTTAATGGAACTGGATTAAATCCATCTTTTTATGAAAATACAAATGTCATTCAGTACGCATCGGCGCATACGCATAATCGCTTCTTGGATGCATATGATTACAATACGGAATCTGGTATTAGAAATTTAAAAAAGGGGGGGCAGCGTTTATACACGATTACTTGTTTTTTAAGTGATAAAATGACAATTAAATTTAACAAATTAGATCTTGTATATCAACCTAAGATGGGAAGTTTGTTGTGTTATTGTAATACAGATACGAATAGTAATGTTCGTTCTATGGATATGTACCATGAAATTACAAATGAAAATAATGACGGTGCTATATTATTTAATATTTATGTAAGACAAAATAATGCGGACGGTGAAGAATTACCTAATCATTTTAATAGCGGTGAAAATATAAAGCTTCAAATTAAAGAAAAGGCAGATTCTCCTAAGAGTGTTCATAGGACACCTCCTCCTCCTTCCAATTCAAACGAAAATAGTCAACATGGCTTTGAAGAGGAGAAACCGCAACCCGAAAATGTTGAAAGTAAATTAGTCCCTGAAACAACTGAAACAACTGAAACAACTGAAAAAAAGGAACTAAGTGGAACAGAAACTACTGATGAAGAGCAAAATACTGCACCTGTAGATTTTATGAAAGAGCTAGATGAAGTATATGAAAAATTCAAAAATGGTAGTATATCTATTAGAGGACATAAATCTATGAAATTTATAAATAAAATCCCTTTCAATATCGTTAGTGAAAATGCTAATAAATTATCTTTATCAAGAAGTGGTAAATACGGAGCATTAAATCCAAAGTGTTTTGAACAAAAATACCATATTGATGAATACACCCCTCTTGTGATCGATAATGTTTATAACGATAATGCTTATAAAATTATTAAAAATTATTTCCATTCTAATATCGATTCCGGTAATTTTGCACTAGGTGATAGACAAGCGAATAGATATAAATCTAATAATGAATCTTTTTCAAGGCTTATACAGTACGAATTATTACCATTAATTGAGCATATTGTGGATAAAAAAATGCAACCAACCTATATTTATGTTTCTTGTTATACAAAAAATCAAGATCCAAATGGAGAAGAAAGGAAAACTGAATTACCGCCACATACGGATAGACCTGATTGTGAATATACTATCTCATATATTATAGACAAGCCAGAAGGTTCTAGTTGGCCTATCTATGTAGATAAAACGAAACAGCCTGTTAAAAATAAAGGAAGGTATTGGTTTTACCCCCCAAAAGAAAATTGTATTCCTGTAGATGGAAAAGCAAATAGTCTTATGATGTTTAATGGTACAGATCATATTCACTATCGTGAGGAAATGCCGTGTGATTTTTATTATATTGTATTATTACATTTCAGATCGGTGGAAAATTAAATATTTAGTAAATTCGTTAAATAATATAAAAAAATAGTATTTATTATATTATATATGTCTAATTTTACGCTTAGCGATAGCTTTTTACTACGAGTATTTAGTAACAAAAATTCTCGTCTTTTTGAAGACGCCGGACAACAAGTTTTAAAAGAATTTTCCGGAAACAAGGAACAAGTTGGTATTATATACAACGATTATAACGCTGATCCCAAGATGATTGACGCGTGGCAAAAGGAAACAAAGGGTATTACAGTTTACAACGTAGCTCCCCGCTCTAAAACACTTCGCATGGACGCAAAGGTACTTTTTGCTAAGAAAACGAAGGATGCCGCACACGTACCCAAGACGTATTTGGCTTATGATGAAATCCCAAAGGATACTCCTGAAAACACTCTTTTCTTTGTAAAGAAAAATGGTTCAACCGGTTCCCGTGGCGTAGATATTCATCCTTACAGTGCGATGAAGGATCTTGATTACACGGAAAAGGTTGTTCAACAAAATATGGATCACCCTGACCTATATGACGATAAGAGATATAAGATTAGAGCATATGTAGTACTTCATGACAAGAATGTATTCCTTTTCAGCAAGTCATTTGCTACTGTAGCAAGTGAGGACCACAAGGAGGTTGTTGGTGATGTTGATCAAGAGGTTCTTCGTAAAATGCACGTTATTTTCCAAACAACTGGTACCAAGTTCATTCTTTCGGAGGAGCTTGATAAGTTTGAGGCGATTCAAGCCAATATGTTAGTAGCCTGCAAGGAATTTAAGAACGTATACCGTGATGAGATCAAGCGCATCGAAGCAAATGAGTATGCAATTCTTGGATTTGATTTCGTTGTAGATCAAGATGGTGGTGTTCAAGTAATCGAGATTAACCATCGTTCTAACTACGCTCACCCTAAGCTTATGGAGAATAAGGTAGATGTTCCTCTATTAAAGAATCTTTACAAGCTCCTTATACAAGGATCTAGTATGGATACTGATTTCCGCAAAGTTTAGAAATTTTTAATTTCAATATAATATATTTTATAACTATAATATATATTAATATGTCTAATAAAAAAAATAAAAATAAAAATAAAAATAAAGATAAAAAAGGAGAAAATAAATTCAAAAAGAATGCTGAGAAAAATCGGATGGAAGCTGCGAAAAAAAGGAGCGAAGATAAGAAAAAAATGGAAAGAAATACTGTATATGAAATAAATGAAAGTCAGATGAAACGGCGGCAACGTTCGCTATCCCCGATAGTTGAAACACCTGAAGAGTTAAATAAAATTCTAAAAAATATGAACGAACAAGAATCCGAAAAAGCAAAGGAAAAATATAAAAGTGATTTAAAAAAGCTTATTGAAATGAATAGTGGAGTCCGCTCTAATGCAATTACAATGCAAGAAGCTTTATTGCAAAGTATAGCGTCTAAACTAAAAAACCCTAATAATATGGGAGAAATAAAACAGAATAATGACGGTACATTAGAATTTGTAGCATATTCTCCTACGGGTAAAGGTGCGGCGAGTAGAACTTCTAAAAATAAACGAAAGAAAACTAATGATAAACAAAAAAAAAGAAAGAAGTCTAGAGGTGGTTCTACTAAAAAACGTCGCAAAAAAAAGAATATTACACGACGCAGATAAGCGAGCTCTTAAACAATAAATACTAGTGCTAAAAATACAATTGTAAAAATTCCAACCATAGACTTAAATGTATCTTCATTTAATTTAAACCTCACCTTTTTTCTCATTTAGTATAATAAAATAATATTTATTTTTCTAAACTACAAAGTTATTGCGTAATTTAATACATTTACATTTATTTTTATTTTTATTTTATCATTAAAGTATATATATGAAAGGTTTAAAGATTCCAAGCGTAAAACTCCCAAAAATTCCGGATATGAAACTTCCAAAAAATTCCGTAGAATTATGCAAGATAGGTATATTTTTAGTTGTAATATTTAGCGGTTTATCTTTATTCACCGAATTTAACGGAGGTATTATAGAGCCTATGGCTCATGGAAAAAAAAAGAAAGCCAAGGAAGAAGAAATGGTTGGTCCAAAAAAGAAAGAGCCTGTAAAAAAATAAAAGTTTATAAATAAGATATGCGTAAATTAATTCAACAAAATTGCATATCTTATTTATATGGTAAAATTTATAGATTGTTTTATATTTAATGATGAATTAGATTTATTAGAATTTAGATTTGAAGAACATGATTCGTTTGTAGATTTATTTATCTTAGTAGAAAGTAAAAAAACGTTTAGTGGAAAACCCAAGCCGCTGTATGCAACAGAGAATATAGAGAGATTTTCGCGATGGGCACATAAATTAATAGTTGTGGTAGTCGATGATAAAAATATTTCAAAAAAACATGGATTTGGGTTAGAAGAATATAGTAGGCATGTCGGTATTGAAAAAATAAAAGAACTTTATGATGGGAAAAAAATAGAATCTCAAGACATTCTTTCGGTAGTGAGTGATGTAGACGAAATATATGATGAAGATGAAATAGTAAAACTTAAAAGTAGCGGAAAGGATGGTTTAACGCATCCAATACGTCCATTATTACGTTTTCATTATTATAGTCTAAAGGTTGGAAGACCGGGTAATATGCACTGGTGTCCACAGAAGCGGCTTAAAATAATTCGTGCCGGAGATTTAAAGGAATTTACTATTGAAGAAATACAGCATAAAACAGGGCCGATTCATGACAAAGAAAAAATGGGATGGCATCTTTCTTATTTTGGAGGTGTTGAGATGGTTAGAAAAAAACTAAGTGAATTTTCCCATTCTAGTATGAAGAACGTTCGTGAATGTATTGATAATCCCGAGATAATACGTCAAAGAATTGAAAATAGTGAAGATATTTTAGGTAGGAGTTGGGAAAAATTAGTTGTTATGGAACCAGAAAAATGTCCTAAAAGAACAGATTTATTAATTCTTTATTGTTTAGACGCGATTTATACTTATTAATCCTTATATTTGATTTTAGTATGAATATAAATAGTATTATATTTATATTTATAAAATGACAATAGGTTGTTCTTTATTAGGATTTGGAAGAATAGGAAAAATACACTATCAGAATATTTTAAATAGTTCAAGATATAATAGATTTAAATTGTCCTATATTGTTGAAAGACATAGCGAATTGGAAAGAATAAATAATGAGTTACAAGATAGTTATTTTAGTAAAGAGGTTAAGGTTATCCACGAATTTGATTTAGTATTGAAGGATCCTAATGTAAAATGTGTAATTATATGTACGCCAACACATATGCATTTTTCTAATATAATGGACTGTTTAAATCATGGAAAGCATGTTTTTTGTGAAAAACCGATCGATGAAAGTTTAGAAAATATAAGAATATGCTATGATACAGCAAAAGAAAAAAATTTGCATTTATTTTGTGCATTTAACCGCAGGTTTGATAATAAGATTGCTGAATTAAAAACAAATATAAATTGTATTGGTAATATAAATCAAATAATAAGTATTACTAGGGATTATCCTTATCCAAATGTAAATTTTTTAAAAACTAGCTCTGGTCTTTTTAACGATTGTGCTTTGCATGATATTGATTATTTAAATTGGATATTAGAAGATAAACCTATATCTGTTTATGTATCTGCAAAATGTTCGAAACCGGAAGAATTTAGTGCAAATAAGTTAGATGATTCTTGTATTGTGATGGAATATAATAATGGAATATGTGCTTTTATTTATTGTTCTAGGATATCTAAAACATATGACCAAAGGATTGAAATATTCGGGGAAGATGGTAATTTAACTGTTAAAAACCCGTATGGTCCACTTGAAGTATTTTCAGAATATGGTAGAAATATATCTTTTACAAATAGATATGAAGAATCTTATAAAAATGAGCTAGATTATTTTTATAATCTTGTGAATGGAACGGAAGGTGAATTTATTACTAAAGAGGAGTGTTTAAATAATTTGTGTGTTGTAAAGGCATGCGAGAGGTCATTTGAAACTAAAAAAAAGGTACTAGTTGAATACGCATTTAAGGTAAGAGACTATTCGAATGTTTCTATCGCAGTGAAAGATAATTATTTAAAAGGAAGAAAATATCAAACGGTTGATTACGTAAAACGAATGCATGAAAAGTATTTAAAATTTGATATGTGTTTATCGTTGGAAGATATATTTGAGAAATTGAATTCATTTATAGATGTTAGTGATCCTGATGTAGAATTACCTAATATGGTTCATTTGTATGAAAGTGCGGAAGCGTGTAGAAAAGATGGACAACCGGAATGGTTGCAATTTATAACCTTAATACATGATATTGGAAAGATAATGTATATTAAAGGAAATGATGAAGATGGAACATCCGTAAAAGAACAGTGGGGAATAGTAGGAGATACATTTTTAGTTGGTTGTAAAATACCGGAAAGTATCATATTTCCGGAATACAATAAGGAGAATCCTGATATGAAAAATCCGATATATATCAGTGATAATGGTATATATGAAAAAAATTGTGGAATAGAAAATACATTATGTAGCTGGGGACATGATGAATATTTATATCATATACTTTTATATAATAAAATTAAACTTCCTCCCGAAGCATTTTATATTGTTAGATATCATTCTTTATATCTCTATCACGAAAAAAATGAATATAAACACCTTATGAATGAAAAAGATCATAACTATAAAAGTATTTTAAAAAATTTCAATAAATACGATCTTTACAGCAAACCAGAAAGTAAGGGTATTATTAGTGAAGATATTAAAAACTATTATAATATATTAGTAAAAAAATTTATCCCCGATGGTAAAATAAAGATTTAATTTAGTTAAAAAATTGATGTTATATTATTGTATTTTTATTAATTATATAAAATGGGACTACCTATTCATCCGAACGCCGAATTAATTCATCAATTAAAATTTTCGGGAAGAAAAATTACATTTAAGGAAGTGGAACGTCAAGACAAGCTACACACATGTTCTGGATATCATAATGAAAAATGGATTGAACATTACGATCGTACCAATTTACCGTATTTTATTTGTAGCAGTTTTAAAGTTTATAAAAATGAATATGATATTCAAAATAAAGAAAAAAAATTAACCTTTATTATAAAAGTATCTCCCTGTAGAAAATATAAATTTCCAAATAATGAAAAACTTAGATTAAGCCAATTTAACAAAGATATAAATATTTTTAATTACAACAAAATTCAGCCCGAGAACGATAGATACGAACATAGTGATATTTTTGATATGTTTTGTCGGTATTTTTACTAACATCTACAAAAAGCAATTCCCACCACGCTCCATATCATAATGAGTAAAATCATTACAGCCTTATAGAAAGGGGATCCTTTGTCCCGTGGTTTAGCAATAACAACGGGAGGCTCAAGTATTTCTTTCATTTTTTCTTTCTTATCCTGATCTTTTGGTAATGTTGAATATTTTATATCTTGATACAATTCTTTTACTTTAATTGGGTTGTCAGGGACGCCATCGTCATATGTATTTTCACAACATACTTTGGTAGAATGACACGAGTCAAATGTAGTACTCCGCCCATAAAATAAAACGGTCTGCCTTAAAATTTGTTCTGCGTAAGGATAATCATATGGACAACGAAGGTTGTCCGGAAATCCTTTTCTTTTACAAGTTGTACCGTATGCGTAGCTAATTTCATTAGGCATTACTATACAGGATGCATTTACATATTTATAAGATTCAAAGCAAATCGCCGCTAAAAACATCGTCTTTTGAGATAACATCATTTTGTTTAAGTATTTTAATCTTTAGTTTTTTTGTTTCAATTTTTCTCTCTTTTATTATTTATAACATGAAAAATAAAAAACTTATTTTTGATTTAGATTTCACTTTATATTCTCCTATTGTATATCCCGAAAAAGTATATGAAAAAAATTATGCAAAATTTTACGTAGATTTAAAGGCAGATATTAAACTTGGAGAATTATTAAAAAAATCGGAAAATTATATTTTTACCAACGCAAATCAAGAACATATGGATGTATGTTTAAAAAAAATGCGAATTAAGGGAAGATTTAAAGATACTGCATATAATGATTTATATAATGGAAGCTTTAAACCATATAAAGATGTCTATGAATTAGTAATTAAAAGATTTAAAATAACTGAAAAAGATACGGTTTATTTTTTTGAAGATTTAAAAGAAAACTTAAAAACTGCGAAAAAGGAGTTTGGTTGGAAAACTGTTTATTTAGATTATACAAATTCTATGAAAAAAATACCAAATTATATAGATTATAAATTTAGCAATATTTACGACGCAATTACATTTGTTAAAAAACTTTAAATTAGTCTAATTTCAAGGTAGTGCTAAATATTTTTTCGGTTAGTTCAAATGAAATATGTGTTCTACCATATCTTAGATAAGAGTCGTCTAATCGGTCTAATTCTTTTTTGGTTTTATTGCTACATAATAAAACAATAATATACGGATATAATCCCATATCTATTTTATCAAAAAAACTATTCCATGTGGATTTATCATAAATTTGCGTGGGAACTTTTTTATGTTTAACTATATTTTGTTCATGAATATTTTTAATATGAATATCTATCTCATCCAATAATATAATAATTGGATTATTTGCGGATGGACTAACCTTAGAATATAGGTTTGCAAATAAATCTCCTGGATCGGTAGGATTATAAGTATCACATATGGAGCACCCTAGTTGTTTAGCTATTAGATAAGCCAACATCGTCTTGCCTGTACCCGTTTTTCCGTATATATAACTAGTTAAAAAACTTTGTTTTTCATAAAGCGCTATAATATCATCTGCAACTTTTTTTTGATACTTGGAACAGGTTTTGTCAATATCTATTTCTCGAACATCATAAAAAAGATAATCATAACATCCTCCTCTATTATAATATAAAATAGGCGGTTTTTCTTGAAATTCTTCTTTAGGTTTAGTTTTTATATATAATGTTTCTTTTCTAGGATTTAAAACCAACTTTTTTTTTGTACGCTCGTGACAAACTAAAACTATGTGTTTTTCATAATGATTATCATTTATCCAACATAAATATCTTGGGATTATATTTTTATGAATGATTAGTCCAATTGGATCACCTTGTTGGCTATAACTACAGCAAAGGTCGTTCTTTATGTTATTTGTAATATAATTGCAAATTTCCTCCGAATGAAAACGATACAATCTTATTTTAAATAATATTGAAATAGCAAACATAAAATAAGGACCTATTACTGTGAATACGTTTTGGGACATAGATATAGTCATCATAACGAACATTAAAATATTATTATCCATTATAGTTTGTATAATAATATGTTTAAATAATTTCATTTTCAAATACGTATTTTCCCCAACTCATGCCTCTACCTTGACAAAAATCTTCATGTCCTAATTCAACTATATCATTTCTTTCTATCGCATCTCTCCAGACTTTTGTTGGATAATGATTCCATCCTCTTGCTAACTTCTGTGAATAACAAGTGTCATCAAATAAAACTACTGTATTTTCATGAGCCAATTTTTTACAGTTCTCAAGATCCTCCTTTGGAATAGGTTCCCAGTGCGCACCATCTATGAATATTAAATCAAATTTTATCCCCGGATTCTTTTCCGCGAATTTTGGCACCACGTGCTGACTCTCACCCAATACTATCTTTAACCTCCCCGGATAATTGAAATCTAAATACCTTTTACCATGCCTCAAATTATCCCTTATAATAGAAAAACTATGCACCTTATTTTCAGGTTTAGCTTTTAAAAAAATCTCCGCAGAATGACCGCAATTAAACCCTATTTCCATAATATTTGTTATTCCGGGTTGAGCCGCGTATTTTTCAAGTATTTTTACTTGTCCCGGGACTTGTTGGCAAAATCCCTCTACCGCATTTATTTTATATTTTTCCAAGAATTCCGTCAACGTATCAAATTGAAATGTTACATCCCTAGGTAAATATATCATCCTCTTTTTTTCTTTTTCCATATTTATAGTATTAATTTAATGATTGTTTTAATATTAATTTAACTTTTATACTTTAATAACCGATCTTTATTTTCCGGAACACTATAGCGATACATATCCCTATCGCTATTCAAATACTTATCATAATCATATATTGTAAAATGAATATCGTTTATAACTAGATTAGTCTTTTTTTTAAAAAGGGATTTGGTCCACCAATTATAAGTGCTATTTAATGAATTAAAATAATAGGAAGGAACATATACATTTTTTATGGTATCACTTATTTGAATAATGAATGGACAAAGGGATGATTGACAGGGCACATAATGTGTTGCAGCTATTAAATAATCAAAATCTTTTTTAAAGTTATAACCATTTGTTCTATCTCTTTTATCTTCTACAAAAGTTATTACATTCTTATAGTTTTCTTTTACTACATCATATATTGGGTTTAGTGGAACTCTCTCGGTTATAACATAAATTTTATCCCATTTTCTCAATTCTATTACTTTTATATAAAATTCTAGTGGAGGCTGTATCATATCCATATTACCAGCGACCATAATATCCCCACTACGTAAATGAATTACTAAATCATTATCACCTATTTTTTGGGGATTTATATTCATAATCGGTTTAATATATTTTTTAACCACTTCTATTCTTTCGCTAAAAGTTAAGGGGATTGTTCTGTAAAACTTATCCACCGAAAATTCACTAACCGTATTATTTGAATTAGATTCTTTAGAAATAATGATTTCTAATTCTTTAAAGAAATCCGATATTATTTTTTTACTTATTGAAGGGTTGGGTGACCAGTGAACGTTTGAAAAGTCTATTTTTTCAAAACCATATTTCTTTGCATGACAAATTGCGCACAATAAACATATTATAAAATTGCCGGTTCTTCCACATCCTTTAATTAGTTTTAATTCTTTCATTTATATATTATTATTTTTATATAATGGAATTTATAAACGATACTAAACCTACAGAAGAGGAAGTACTACGAGAAAAAAAAGAGATTACTAACATTTTCTCGAGAGATTTAAGTACAGATCATTCATCTGAAAACCATAGAAGAAGTATAATCCGTGAAAAAAATAATAAGCCAAGCACCCTTCAAACCTTTTTATTTAAAGGCGCACCTAAACCTAAACAACAACCTCAACCTAGGCAGATTAACGTAACCCCTTCCAAACCGACTAATTCTACTCCTCCTACCGCTCCAAGAAATATGATTATTCAACCCAAAAAACAATTAAAAACCTTACATGAAGCTGAAATCAAGAAACCTTCTGGAAAAAAAGAAATCATATTTGTATTAAGAGGACATATTAGAGATGCGTTTGATAAGGGTTCTCATCTAGAAAATTTTGTTAAATTACTTAGTGAAAAATATACAATTTCTATTTATATTCATACTTGGAAAAACAAGGAATGTAAAAAAACATGGAGACATGAGGCATCTATGTATAGTTGGAAAAAAACCGCCGATCAGCTTTTGGTTACAGAGAATACTATAAAAGAGTATTTTAAAAATGTTTCCCATCTAATTAAAAAAATTACTTTAGAAGACGAAGAACTGGTAAAATTAAATGGTAGAACAGAAGGAAAATTAACCGATATTTGTACCATGCCTACTAAAAGTTGGAAATTTTTTATTCATAATTTATATACTAGTTTAACTAAAATTAATCCTGAAGATCGAGATAAAACTATATTTTCTATGAGATTTGATATGATACAAACAAGACTTTTCAGCACTTGGCATGGATTTAATCATGATGATATGCTTAACTCTTATTTCAAGATATGTTGTAGCTACTTAGACCGAAGCAATCTTAAATACAAATGGTGCAAAATGCAATCCATCGGTGGAAGCAGCTCTGGTTATGATAACGCAATACTTGGTGATTTTAAGTATCTAGAAAAAATTTTTCATTTACTTGAAATGAAGTTAGACACCGTTCTTGTAAAATGTGCTGAACAGTGTGACAGCCGGAATCAAGAAATTTTCGTGGAGAGATTACGAGACAAGTTAATCCATAATATCAATCATTTTGATTTTATTTTTAAAACATCCTAATTATAAGTTATTTAATTTAAAAATTTATATTAAATTAAATAAAATGAAAGGATTATTTATTCTTTATGGAGAAAGTTTTAGAAATTATTCCAAAGTTGCTGGACTTAATAGAGCAAAAGATGGCGAAGGCTCGGTTCAACTTCAAAAAGAAGCCAGCACATCACATATGGATCTTTTAAATTCTTTAACTGCATACAACGTAGATATACTAATTAATACATATGATACTAAATACAAAAATGAACTGTTATCATTTTATAAAGATCCAATACACGCTAATTTTATGGATAAAAATTCTTGTAAGGAACATAGAGCAGCAAACACAGAAATAGTTGTAGACCAAGCTATTCAGGTAGCAAAAGAAAATGTTAATATTAGTATGTACGATTTTATTTTTATATGTAGATTAGACCTATTATTAAAGCCAAAACTTATAGAAAATTTCTTGCCTATTAAAGACAAAATAATATATCCTAACGTAATGAGTATTGTAGATAATAAATTTAGAATGCATCAAAAAGGTAATTTCTGTATTTCAGATGTTTTTTGTATTATACCTAAAAAATATTATCATATTTTAGAAGAAAAACAAATTGTGCGACATGGTGCTATACATGGATTACACAAATTAAATTTGCATATTGATAAGGATATTGATTTCTTTTCTTATAACTTGTATGTAGCAAATACAATTCAGCAGAAAAACCCATTCTATAAAATAATTAATCGACCAGAAGGTCCAGAAGAATTTAGAGATTGGCATACAAAAAAATTTAATAAAAAATTATTAAAACTTGAACCTATTAATTCTAATTGAAACATTATGTCATAGTTGTTATATTTTGTAAATCCTATGTCAGTTTTAGTGCAAATATAATATCCATTTTAGTATTTTCTGGATACTGTTCTATAATTTTATTCATTGCATTACTAATATTTTCCTCAGCAGTAAATCCCGTAATTTCATCTATATGATGAACCCACTTCCTTGTTATTTTTAAATTTACATAAGGTAATTCCTCCTTTTTTAACCATTCTCTATACAAAGGATACCATTCTTTTTCCATATCAATAAAAGATACTAATTGTGTTAAACATTCAAATTCAAATTGTCTCAATAAATTCGTCATTTTTAAAATACTTTAAAGACATATATTTAGTTCAATTTTATACAATTATTCAACTACGTAAAAGTTATAATCGTAATCAAATAATACTTTTTTTATATATTTTCCAGGGATTACGTTCCATTCTTGTGGTCCAATCATAGAAAGAAATCTCTCCCCGTCTTTTTCATATATGTAATAATGGTTCCCTGGAACTTTTTTAAAACTACATTTTATGCTTTGAAAATCCAAGTTCATTTTATGATTTTCTATTATATTATAAGCTTCGTTTTTTAGCATTAGCATTTGTTTTGATATAAGTTCCAGTCTTGCATAACTTGCATAATTCGCCTTGATAGAATCTATGGCTTTTTCTTGGTTTGACTTGATTTCAAGCATTTCAAATAAATTTGTAATGGTTTCCTTGTTTAAATTAGATAATGACATAATATATGTATAATTAAAATATATTATTTTTAAATGATTCATTATCAAATTGCATATAATTAAAAATGATACGATGATTGCTGTTTATTTTTTCTATGTACTTTTTATACTCTTGAGGGGTTGGAATCTTTCCTAGGATCGCGGTAATCGCCGATAATTCTGCCGAAGCTAAATAAACATCGGCTCCTTTTCCCAATCTATTTGGAAAATTTCGCGTGGATGTAGATAATACTTTTGCATTATCCTGCACTCTTGCTTGATTACCCATGCACAAAGAACATCCTGGCATTTCTATATTTGCGGATACTTTTTCATATACGGAATAATATCCCTCTTCTTTCAATATTTTCTCATCCATTTTTGTAGGAGGAGCGATCCATATTTTTGTAGGCAACGGTTCCTTTACATCTTTTAACAATTCTCCAGTCGCGCGAAAATGCCCAATATTTGTCATGCAACTACCTATAAATACCTCATCTATTTTTTCTCCACATACTTCACTTAGAGGTAGGACATTATCAGGATCATTCGGAATACACAATAAAGGCTCTGTTATTTCATTCATATCTATGGTAATCACTTCCTTATATTCTGCGGTTTCATCCGCTTTTAATAATACGGGATTCTTCAACCAATCTTCCATTTTAGATATTCTTCTTTGTATGGAATCTTTATCATTATAACCGGTTTCTATCATCCACTTTAATAACGCTATGTTTGAATGTAAATAATCTATTATAGGTTCTTTATTTAACTCTATTGTACAACCCGCGCTAGAACGCTCTGCGCTAGCATCTGATAATTCAAATGCTTGCTCACAAGTTAAATTGGATAATCCTTCGATTTCCAATATGCGGCCACTAAAAATATTCTTTTTATTTTTTTTTTCTATTGTTAGCAAACCCTGTTTTTTAGCATAATAGGGAATAGCATGAACTAAATCTCTCAACGTAATACCTGGTTGCATCTCTCCAGAAAATTTTACTAATACTGATTCTGGCATTTCTAAAGGCATCACTCCTGTAGCTGCAGCAAACGCTACTAAACCACTACCAGCCGGAAAAGATATACCTATTGGAAATCTAGTATGTGAATCACCACCAGTCCCTAATGTATCTGGCAACAACATCCTATTCAACCAGCTATGTATGATGCCATCTCCCGGTTTCAAAGATATACCTCCGCGATTACTAATAAAATCAGGTAATGTATTATGTGTTATTATATCAACCGGTTTTGGATAAGCGGCCGTATGACAAAAAGATTGCATTACTAAATCCGCAGAAAATCCTAAACATGCTAAGTCTTTTAATTCATCTCTAGTCATCGGTCCGGTGGTATCCTGTGAACCTACACTTGTTACGGTTGGCTCACAATAATCACCCGGGGAAACACCTTTCTTATTACAAGCTTTTCCTACCATTTTTTGAGCTAGTGTATAACCTTTTTGTTTTGTATCCAGATTATTTCTTTCTATAAATATACTTGGATAACTTAGTTTTAACGTCTCTTGGGCTTTTTTTGTTAATGATTTTCCTATGATTAAATTAATTCTCCCCCCAGCTCTTACGCTGTCTAAAAGCGTTTCGTTATTATAATTCCATCTATTTATTATTTTATCACTATTATGTTCTTTTGTATATTTTTCGTATGGATAAATATCTATTATTTGTCCAGTTTCCAAAGAATCTACATTCATTTCAATTGGCAAAGCCCCGCTATCTTCCATCGTATTGAAAAAGATTGGAGCTATTTTAGTTCCAAAACAATACCCCCCCGTTTTTTTATTTGGAACATGTGGTATATCTTCTCCAAAATGCCATAAAATACTATTTGTTGCACTTTTTCTACTTGAACCGGTGCCTACTACATCTCCTACATAGGCAACTGGATACCCTAGATTTTTTAAACGTTGTATTTGTTTTAATGGACCGGTTTCATATTCCATATCTGGAACTATACCATCCCTTGGAAATTTCAACATGCACAAAGAATGCAACGGTATATCCGGACGACTCCATGCGTTTTCAGCCGGAGATAGATCATCCGTATTTGTTTCCCCTGAAACCTTAAACACCGATAAACTTATCTTTTCCTTTAACTTATCTTTACTTGAAAACCATTCGCCATTTGCCCAACAATTCAATAATGCAAATGCATCTATGTTTCCGTTCAAATACCTTTTCTCTATTTCATGAAAATGGTCAAATACAAGTATTGTATTTTTTAATGATTGATATGCATAGTTTTGAAGTTCGATATCATCTAATAATTTTGTTAAAATATCTACATTATAACCACCTTGCATCGTTCCCAATAATTTAACCGCTTGAGGTTTTGATATAATATTGCACTCTATCTCACCAATACATATTTTATTTAAAAAATTTGCTTTTACATAACTTGTTTCATCTACTCCTGGAATAATCCTATTTTTAAACTGATTTAATAAAAAAGAATGATCTCGTTTTTTATATTGATTTGTTTCTAATATACGGCATAAATTATTTACTTCATCCAAAGACAAAGGAAGTGGAGGAATATTTAATTGACTTCGTTTGTTTATATTTGATTTAATTGCATTTTTAAAATGTCTTATACCTTTCATAAACATTTACGGTAATTTTTCTTTAGATAATTTATATAATAAAATTATCTAAAGATTATAAAATAATAAATTTATTATTATGTATCGACTTATACCACTTAGAATGCTAAGAAGAACAACTGGTGTTATTTTTGATGAAATGGTACCTTCAGATATTCCAAGAATCCATGGAATTGATAAAGTAATACACGGACCAAATAGCATATCTCCTGGACCAGTAGAAGATACTACACCGCCATGTAAAAGACCGTGGTATATGCACCCCGGTCAAGATGATAACTTGATGGTTTTACAGGGTACTAGATATATTGATATATACTGTCCAAAAAAACGAGAAAAAGCTTCTTTTATTGTGACCCCTGACAAAATTTATAAAAATGATAAACTCTATTATGATGGTTCAGCTATGGTTGTATGGCCCGCAGGAATATTTCATAGAATTATTAGTGGTGATGAAGGAAGCATTAGTATTAATTTTGCAACAAGAACAAAAAAATTTAATTTAGATGACAATTTTAATATTTATAACCTAAACACTTATAGTGGGGAGTATCATGTTATTAAAGACGGTGTGGATGACCAACCTGATTTAACTTACAAATATCCTAGTGAAGAAATCCGAGCTCTTTTTAAAGATAACTAATAATTTATCTCTATACAATCTAATTTATTATCCATAAAATCATTTATTAAGTTTTTTCTTTTCACGCTCATTTTAGGTGTTAAATAACTTTGCCAATCTTTATCTTTCAACCAGTGTGCTTTATGTATTTTTAGATAATTATTTTTTAAACTTTTGTTTATAACTTCTAAAAATTCTTCACTTAACTCTCTATTAACAATTAATTCATTATGAATATTATCTTGAGTAAAAACAACACAATTACATTTTATATAATCTTTTACAACAGACTCCACATACTCTACATTTACAAATTTTCCATTACTTAATTTGTAATTGTAACTATTTCGTCCACTGTAGAATAAAAATCCGTCTTTTACGTACCCACCATCTCCTGTTTTATACCAAATTTTATTGTCCCTTTCCACCAATACATTCTTCGTGGCAGAAGGATCATTCCAATATCCTTTCATTACATTTGGACCTGAAACTTGAATCTCATCATTTATAATTTCTACGATAACATCATCTATGATTCTTCCTACTGACTCTTCATCTCTTGGATATTCCATGTGATTAACACTAACCATCGGCGATAATTCAGTGCAACCGTATCCTTCACATATATTATATCCATTTTTTATGAAAAATTCTTTTGTAGAAGTTTGCAATTTTGCACCGCCTACAAATATTGTTTTCAAATTTTTCCCAAGCACTCTTTTTAGAATTAAAGGTGTTAGACAATTTATGAAAGGTCCTTCTAGAAAATCGGTTTTTGCTTTTATAAGTTCTAGTATTCTAGGTACTACATATAATACGTCCGGATTAATCTCTCTAAGCTCTTTAACAAATGTATCTCGAGATGTGCACAAAGCCATTTTATTATTAAATAAAATGTTATAATATAATTCACATGTCTGACTGTAAATATGAGCCCATGGTAATATATTTAACGATGTAGTTTCAGGCATGTTAGAAAATAACGAACGCGTACTATAAATATTACTTATTATGTTTTCGTTTGACAACATTACTCCTTTAGGCTTACCGGTTGTTCCTGATGTATATATAAGACTTGAAATATCATTATATACATATTCTAATTCTTTTCCCCTTTCATATCTATATATATTACTATCTATTGTTTTTGTTGTACTACATTTAAAATCACACGAAGAGTCTGCCACTAAAATGCTCGCACCACTATCCTTTAACACATGATTACAATATTCATCACTCTGTCCAGTATACATAGGAACCCATATACCTCCTAATGAATTACAAGCAATATTCCAAGCCAACCATTCTATACTATTTTCACCTTTATATGCGACACGATCTCCTTTTGAAACTTTCTCCGCCTTTAAATAATCTTGACAGTAATTTACTGAATTCAGTAAATATTTTTTATCCTTCCAAATCCACCTATCATTTACTTTCTTTCCGATAATACTCTTACTTTGATTGATTTGTAACGCTTTTATTACCAGCGAAGATACTGTGGTTTTCATATTTCTATATTATTAAATATAATAGTATTTATTTCAATTTTATGTGAAATATACTTAAAAATATAATTTTCTATATTTAAGTATATGCTATCTACTAAGATATATAACGCTATTAAATCTCGTATTCCAAAAATATCTAATACGGAATTAATCGCATTAAGGAGCGGAAATACTTCCATAGACCGACAAATTTTAAGTGGTTCCGTTTCAATCCCGTTTCCAATTAAACCAAAAAATAAATTACCAGATAATATGGTAAGCGAATTACTAGATTCCTTCGATAATACACCCATGTATCCCAATAATAATGATAATTACTGGATCGAATATTTAGCTAAAAATAAGTTTTTTAGTTTTTTAATAGATGAAAAATATGGTGGTATTAAACTTAGTGTAAATGAGATGTCCGATGTATTAACAAAAATTGCTAGTGTTGATCCAGCCTTAGGTGTAGCAACCATGGTACCGAATTCATTAGGCCCTGGCGAACTAATATCTCATTATGGTACAGAAAAACAGAAAAATACTTATTTGTCTGGATTAGCTCATGGTAAATATATTCCGTGTTTTGGTTTAACTGGTCCAAATAATGGTTCTGACGCAACTGGTAGTATAGACCAAGGTGAGGTTGTCCATATTAACGGAAAAACCATGATAAAAGTAAACATTAATAAAAGATACATTACATTAGCCCCTGTTGCAAATTTAATGGGGATCGCTTTTGATTTAAAAGATCCTAATAATATTTTAAATAATAATAAAACAGGAATCACATTAGCATTAGTAGAAAGAGGACACCCTGGATTAATACAAGAAACTTATCATAATCCATTAAATGCTGGATTTCCAAACGGAACCATAAAAGGAGAATTCTATATTGAACCTACACAAGTTATAGGAGGACCTAACGGTATAGGAAAAGGATGGGAAATGTTGATGGACTGCTTATCTGCCGGAAGAGGAATCAGCTTACCTGCAACCGCAAACGCTAGTAGTAAAGTAGCCAGCTTTGGAATATTAAATTACATAAAAACTAGAAAACAATTCAACATACCTCTGGCCAACATGGAAGCCATACAGGAAAAAGTGAATAAAATGGTTATGGATACTTGGATTATACAATCCTCTATTGATTTAACTAATACTATTCTAGATAACGGTGATAGTCCCGCAGTTATTAGCGCGATCATGAAACAACAAACTACAGAAAGAGGTAGAAACGTATTAAATCATGCGATGGATATACATGCTGGAGGAGCCATATGCTTGGGACACAGCAATTTTCTAGAAAAATTTTATCGCGCTGCTCCAATAGGTATAACCGTAGAAGGGTCAAATACACTTACTAGATCCCTTATCATCTTTGGACAAGGACTTAATAAATCACATCCTTACATACATTCTATATTAGACAGCGTCCTAGACAATAATAAAGAAGACTTCATGAAACATTTTAAGAATATCGTCTCACATTCCCTAATTATGTATTTTAAAAGTCTATATATTTTATCTTCATCCCCTAACACAGAATTAAACCAACAAATTATTAATTTCGCTAATCTAACCAACTTTGTTGCCCTAAAAGGAGGCGCCCTTAAACGAGAACAAATGCTATCAGGTACCATGGCAGATATTTTCAGTAATCTATATCTAGCTATTTCTGTTAAAACCTATCAAAATCAATATAATGCTAGTCCATTACTTACTGAATATATCTTAACTAAACTATTAAACGAAAATCAATCTCTTATCAATAAAGTAATTGATAATCTTGGTTATGAAAAATATTTATTACTTCATCTTAAGAAAAAGACAAAAAGCGACAATTTTGACGAAGAAAGAATGATATTTCACGAAATTGTTTCTAATCCAAATATAATAAATGAAATTAAAAAAAATATTTACATTAAAAATAATAGTGTTTTAAATGACTTACAGAAATATAATGAACTCAAAGAAGAGAGCACACAATTATTTAACGATGACTTGCATGATAGAATTATTAATGTAGGTGAGTTCCCTATTGAAAAAAAATAAATTTTTATCTTTTTACAAGATAAATACCCAATATTACAATCCATATTCCTAATATTTTTTTAGCTTTTAAAATCTCTCTTTTTAATATAATATCTAACATAAAAGTAAACAATATACCAAATCCTGACCATAGCGTATATGCAGTACTTAAAGTATATTTTGTTAAACACTTGGGAAAAAAATAAAAAGATATTGCATATCCAGTATAAATAGGTATAAACCACAATTTATTATTATTTACATTTGGTAAGCAAAATGTACAAGCGGTTTCTAAAAGTACGGATGATGTCAGATATACATCAGCCGAAGCCAATTTACTACCATTTTTTATTAAAAGTAATGGTGTTATTTTATTTACAGGTGCTACTAATAACATTAGATATAATATGTATCTAATGTCTATATGGTTTATATTATTTTTATATTGTACAAGCTCTTGTTGTATAATAACCAAGCAACCCCATACTTAAATGCCACAAGCTGTGAGCATAAAGAACTCTAGCCCGCTGTGCTACAAAGAGACATATGGTTGTAGCTCCAGATATATATCCCTCGGGGCTCGGAAAGCGAAAAAGCATCCAGCCGACTTGAAGGAGAATCGTAATTTGACGATAGTAAAAATTTCTAAAAGCGCGTAGATTGATAAAAAAAAAGAATAATACTACTGGATGAAGTCCTTCAAGATATAGAAGGACAAGATTGGCCGCAATTTGTGCAGCCCAGTGATCAACGTCGTGAAAAAACTTACTGCTAGGATTACAATGATGTAATAAACATCCTGTTGTTAGTATTCCCCACGAAATAGGATTCAATAATCGTGCAAATAATATAACCGAACCACTAGAAGAATTTGCGGTTTCATCTACAAAGGCATGTGATGCAGGAACAACAAGACCGTTGTACGCTGGAAACGCAAGACAAAAACTCGTCGCTATTTTTAGGTAATTATCTAGTGTATGAAATTCTTCGTCGTGATGTTGAGAATAAATATTAGATTTATTTCGTTTCAACATATTATTCTATTAATGTAAAGTATATAAAAATATAAGTATAAACCTATACGATAAAACTTTAGAGTATATTTAATAGTTTTTATATATATATATATATATATATGCGTTTTAATAATGGAGGTGCAGGAGTAAAACAATGGAAATGTATATTAAAAAATAATAAACCAATATACGTAAACAATAAAAAAAATTTAGAGCATCCTATATTTTTAAATAAAAAGGGACGTCCAAGCTACAGAAATAAACACGGTGTCATCATGGAAGCAAAAGACTGTCCCCTTAAACACATAGTATTATTAAAGAAAGAAACGGCAAAGTTATCTCCAGTAGATAAAAAAAAAGTAGCAAAGAAAATAACTAAAAAAATAATTTTAAAGAAAAAAACACCTCAACCTAAAACACCTCAAAATGAAACTATGAAAATTAGTGAATATATTAAAAAACTAAAAAACGATGAACCTTTACCAAAAAATAACACTGTAAAACAACTTACTACATTTTGTAAATTAGCAGATAAAAAACTTAACACGATGACGTTGAATCCTAAAGCAAAAACCTTTACTCCTAAAGCAAAAACCCCTACCCCTAAAGCAAAAACCTCCAAGCTTCCCAATTCTTTCTTCGACATCTCCTCTCCTACTCCCAAAGCAAAAACCTCCAAGCTTCCCAATTCTTTCTTTGGTAGTCCTCCTAAAGCAAAAACTCCTACTCCTAAAGCAAAAACTCCTACTCCTAAAGCAAAAACTCCTACTCCTAAAGCAAGAACTCCTACTCCTAAAGCAAAAACCCCTACTCCTAAAGCAAAAACTCCTACTCCTAAAGCAAAAACTTCCAAGCTTCCCAATTCTTTCTTTGGTAGTCCTCCTAAGCGTACTACCATAAAAAAATGTGGCTCACCTGGTGCCCCGCGCTGTAAAAAAGGTACTCGTTGTAATAAAAAAACAGGAAACTGTGAACCTACCGGAAAAAAACTAACCACTAAACCCAACCAAAAAAAAACGGCAACTCTAACAGTACCTAACGATAGTTTAAATATTATGCGACTTCAGGATGAAGAATTAAAAGAAATTGGTTTAAAAAAAAATGATTTCTATGAAGATGTTTGTCTTGTATTAAAAAATATACGCAAAAAACTACATGTACCAGGTATAAAAAAAGAAGGTGAATGGTCTAGAAATAAATTAGAAAAAATGCATGACTTAGTCCCTCATACACGAAATAAAAAAGGAAAATTAATCCGAGGAAATAACGTTCACCAAGAACAATATTTAGGTGATAAACAATTGAAATTTACACATATCTTAGGCAAGGGCGGATATGGTAGAATTCATGGAGGAACCTACGGTGGACGACCATGTGCTATCAAAGAATCTCTTGGATCTATGAATACTCGTGAAGATATACAGGATTATTATGGTGAAATTATAAAACAAAATGAATTATTTTGCCAGGCACATCGTTCTAAATTAAGTGAGCCAAAATACGCTAAGATACCAAAACCTTTATTTATTGCAAATATGGATAAAACTCCACTACTTGGCATGGAACCCTTAGACGATTCCTTATATAATTTTATTAAGCTTGCAGCACGCATAAATGAAGGTGAACTGGGAAATAGACGAATGGATACCTTTACATTTAAGCTAAAGATGACAAAGGTCCTTACGGACATGTTTGAATGTATATGTAATACCCTTATTTATCTTCAAGAAAAATATGAATTTTATCACCGAGATATGCACTGCGGAAACATTATGTATCGGAAAAGTGGTGATAGCTACAAATGGTATCTAATTGATTTTGGATTTTCAACCTTTAAATTACATGACTATAGATTTAGTAATAATGGAGCCGGGCCTTATGGTAAATTTAGTAGTGATACTATTAAAAAGGGAAAAGGAAGAGGTCGTGTAGGACATGATCTGCGATTAACATTATTATTTATGTTTGAGTTGGTTGAAAATCAACTTGATAAAATGATACTACCTGACGCATTCAACACTTTAAGTTTAATATATCATAAAATTAAAAACGACATATTATTTCACGGGATCGGTAAAAGTAAAAATTTTTGGCATCGTGGTTATGATGAGGCATTCGACGAGCTTGTGACTAGTGAAACTGAGCCTAAAAACTTCCTCAGAGACACCGTACGTGAATTACGTAAAATTATTACTCAAGCTAATATTAAAAATTTAAAATCAAAAACAAAATCACCCACTAAACCTAAAAAGGAATATGTATTTGTTCAACGTAATAAAACATGGAAAAGGCTCACGCCTGGTGGTGGAAAGGGTGGAGCTAATTCATCAGAACAACCCAATAAACAACATATGTTAGATTTGTTAGCAGGATACATAAAAATACTAAACGCTCAAGATCCTGAGACACGACGAGTCCTACTTGATAACGCAATAGCTGCAGCGAAGGAAGGACGCAGTTATCCTGCATATTTACAAGTCAATCCTCCTCAAACTATGGGACCATCATTTAATGCACCATTAGATACAGATAATGTGTTTCCGTTTATTACAGGAAATGATATATCAGAAAAAGATTTTATAGTAATGAAATTAAAAAAATTATTAGATTATTTGGAAAGTAAAGAAAATATAGATGATGACGAAGTCCAAAATATTAAAGGTTCTCTTTTAACCAATTGTTTGAAAAGAGAAAATGACTTTGTCGATCATGAACCCTTACATAAAACAAAATTTAGATTTGATACTGAATTTAATAATAAACCAGAACTCATTAAAGCTGATGATTTACATAATTTAGCAATGATAAAATTAGGGGAAACTCTTAGAGGTAAATAATATTTAAATAAGTATAAACTTAAATACTTATTTAAAAATGAATATATATGGCAAAAAATATTATTATGGGAATATATGATTATGGAAACGCTCCAATTCAAAGTTATAAAGGAGGTATATATGCATTTATGAAAAGTTTGCGGCAACATAATGAAAAATGCGAGGTAGTTATTATATGTGACAAAAAAAATGAATCACCTAGATTAATGAAGTTGTTAAAACAATATAATGCCTACACCTACAATTATAATCTTAGCAATATTGAACACGAATGCGCGCCCGGTTCCAGAGATTTTAAACTATATTGTAGATTTAAATTTATATCCGATTTTCTAGAAAATAAATACTATGATAATATTCTACTTTGTGATATGAATGATATTGTCTTTCAATATGATCCTTTTTCTATAAAATATGATACAGAAATTTATTGCTCTTGTGAATTACATCATTTTGGTGGTAAACAATTGGGAAAACCCGATAGACATACAAAAATGAATGTAGATTGGATGATACCTTACTATAATGAAGAGTATGAAACCATCCGAGAAAAATTCTTAAATAAATTTATTGTTTGCGCCGGAACTATTCTTGGAACACATGCAGGTATCCAAAAATTTTTGGATTGGTATATAGATGCTCAAACACCTCATAAATACAAGTTAAACGATCAAGGACTTTATAATATCTATATTCATCATTTCTGTGATTCAAAACATTTAGAATATTATAGAAATTCAAAATTTTTACCAATAGACCATCATAAACTTGAAAAATATTCAAAAGACGAAGAAGGTTTTATCCTTAACGATAAAGGTGAGAGATATGTGTTAATACATATGTATGGCGCATTTGGATATGGGTATAAAGAAGGTATAGAATATATTAAACATTTAACCTGTGAAAAATATTCAAAAAAATAAAACATATATAAATATAAAAGTTATACTAGTATAATGACAACGGAATTAAATGTGGACCCACTTCTTTTAGCTAAAACCCATGAAAAATACCCGCCTTTCTTAAAATGTTGCTTGGAAACCTATTTTGTTAAACGATTCTTAAACGAAAAAAAATATCTTGAATATAAACATATATATTACTTGCCTTTACATTGGACCATACTATCTAACAAATGTTATATGTATCATTTAGATCAACCACATGCTCAAGCAGTTAAAAAAATGTTCGCCGAATTACCGCATAAAAAAAAGTACTATATTATTTGCCAATATGCTAATGGCATTAAATTTCCTTACCCTAAACACCTTAACTTCGAAATACACGGAGGACATGCTGCAAACTTTCCCCTGCCTCTTATATACGATGATGGTGGATTTTTAGAAAATCAACCAAAAATCCCCTTCAAAGATAAAAAATGGCTTTGCTCTTTTGTTGGCGCCGACCAAGAAAGAGGACACAGAAAAGACATATGTGATTATATGAATACCTATGATGATGTCACCATACACATGCATAAATGGACCGGTAATATTAAAAAACCAATGCAACAAAATTTTATAGATATTACATCAAATAGTAAATTCTGCTTAGCTCCGCGTGGATGGGGTAAATCTAGTTTTAGATTCTTTGAAGCCTGGAAATTAGGAGCTATTCCTGTTTATGTATGGACCGAAGAAATATGGCTACCTTATAAAGATATTATAGATTATAATAAAATTAGTATTATTGTACATCTTAATGACGTTGATAAAATACATGATATGCTTGTTAAAATAGATGAAAAAAAATACAATAAAATGTTTGAAGAATATGAAAAAATAAAACATCTTTTTACACTTGAAGGATTTTATGACTATTTCTGTGATTTAATGAAGAAACAAGATGATAAATATGAAAAAGAGTTAAAAAAATAGTATATTTATATATAAATCTATTTGCTGTGTAAAATTAAAAACGGACCTCATATTACATCAACCCAGTACTGCTTTGCTCATGTAGCTCCTTATATGATTATAGGTGGAATTTCAGCATTAACTATAAGCGTACCAATTAATGACATATATTGCCGTAATATTCTAAAACCACAACAGTATCAATTAAAAAATTTATTAAATTCTAAATATTGTATATATTATAATGCTAAATACACAAAATTATTTATTAGTAGTATTACTATTCTTGGATTACTAGGTGGATGTATTTGGAATGGTTATACTAATAAACCTTTAATTTCATTTATATGTGCTTATTAAATTTATAAAATTAATAATATAATAAACCTTATATTATTAATAGAATTAAGCTTTCTTGTATACTACAAGCTTAGGATTCTTCTTAGTTCCTACCTTTTTCTTGTACGTCTTACCTTTGTACACAAAAGATTCGGCATTTTTCTTTTTAGCATCCAGTAGTAGCTTGAAAAATTCATTCATCTTTTTCTTTCCCTTTTTTGCGGTTTTTCCCTTTTTAGCTTCCTTCTTTCCACCTTTCTTGTAAGTTTTTCCCTTCTTTCCACCCATAAGTTCTTGTAGTTCTTCTTCTTCTTTTTTTTCATGTGCATCTTTAGCTTCAATCATTTGAGAACCTCCTTTGTATTTACGACGCGATCTCGTTTTTCTTGGCATATACAATATATTTATATTTTATTTTTTTTATTTTTATTTTTGATGTTCTCGCCATGGTTGCGCCAATCTTTCTTTTCCTCTATTGCTAAATAAACGAACCAATCTTTTGGAAAATGTCTTATATATATCTTTATCTATATTAGATGCGTTAAATTTATCACGGGGTTCTACTATAGAGTTTATAAATTCTGTTAAAAAAGCTCTTCTTTCTAAATTTGTTTTATTTGGATAGGCTCCATGCCATACATTTCCTAATGCTAAAATTACATCTCCTGGTTCTGTATCTAAAGCAATCGCACCGCTGGGAATTATACCGCGTCTTAAATTTCCATGGTGAGGTAAATTTGGTCGTTTTCTATTTTTATGGGTATAAGGTAAAGCAAATAAACCACCATTTTCTTTGGAAAATCCGTCTATACAAAATATGGCCTGAATTACTACTGGTGTCTCATAATGAGGTAAAGCAGCACCTGGTCTCTGTTCAAAAGGTGAATCTTGATGAGGACCAAAAATAGTCGTATGTGGATCTGGTCTTGATGTTGTAAATGCACAATTATCTATTGAACAATCCCATCCCAACAAACTTTCTACTATTAATCCAATTATATTATTATTCATCAATTTAGAATAGACAGGGTGCTGGTTTACTATCGCATCCTTCCAATTACGAGGATCTGAACCGTCGTGTCTATTGTGATTTTTTTTGTTGTATTTACCATCAAAATTAGACATTATTGTATTTAATTCATCTACAAATATCTTTCTTAGCACTAAGTATCCAGGACCAGAAGTTAAAGAAACCTTGCATTTTTCTAAAAAATCAATCTTATCCGTTCTTACAGGATTCAATTCTGGATTTTCTGCGGTTCCTACTAAAGCTTCAAATACATTATAACTATAACGAGGTAAATAATCTATGCGATGTTTTTTATACAAACGATCATCATATAATCGCAGATTTTTATGCAAAGATTCAATCTGTAAAACATCCGTAGAATCTAATGTAATATCTTCTAATCTTGCATATTCGTCCCAGTGATCCGGATTGGATGTTCCTGGTATAGGTATTATATCTTGCTCCATTAACCATTTTACTACTACAGCCGCACAAGATATATTATATTTACTAGCTATATCTATTAATTTTTGTTCCTTAAATAATTTCAAATGATTGTCTTTCCAGCCAAATGAAAAAGGAGATGACGCCATTACTCTTATATTATTCTCCAAACAAAATTGACTAACTACTTGATTTGTCTGATAAGGATTTATTTCTAATTGATTGATATAAGGTCTTATCGTGCAAATATTTAATAACTTATGTATCTCTATTAACCCAAAATTTGATACTCCAATATATTTTACCAACTTTTTATGAACCAATTGTTCCATCTGAGGCCAAATCTCTTCAATTATAAATTCCTCTGTTATATTATCTTTGTCTTCATTTAAAGGCCAGTGTATCAATAAAGCATCCAAATACGAAATCCCTAATTGATTTAACGCTTTTTTACAATTTGTTTCTATTAAATTATCCCAATTTTCATAGTCAAATTTTCTAACCTTTCCCAATTCATTTACCCATAATTTAGATACTATAAATACGCTTTCTCTGTCAAATTTTCCATCTTTAGTAAGTTCTTTTATTACGGGACCAACGATATTTCTTTGGGTTGGATATAGATTTCCACAATCTATTAATTTCACCTTTTTTTCAAAGGCATATTTCATCATTTTATTGTTAAATGCTTTAGTACCCGTACCTAATCCATAAGTTACGTCTCTTAGTTCTACCATTATAATTTAAAATACTATTGTTATTTTAAATTATATTTTATTTTTAAATATATAATTAACTCTATGTCAAATACTATTATAAATAGGCTTCCGGATGAACTTTACGTTAAAATATATAAATATATAAATCCTATATCCAAACCTTATACATTAGATAAAAGATATTGGTGTTGCAATTGTGGTGAATATATAGATGAATATGCTGTATTTATAGAAATGAGCCTATATTGTTTTGAATGCTTTAATTTAAAAAATAATACTTTAATTTAAAAAATAATACTTTAATTTAAAAAATAATACTTAAATATAAATACTATCGTAAATATAAATACGTGTATGTTTATCCGCAAAATAACAGGTCCTCTACTGCATTCACGTAGAACTTTATACACTACACCAGAGGTACATAATACATATCACGAATATATACAATTTGCTATTTCTGGCACAAATTGTTTGCTTATAGTATCCATTCTAGGATGTATGGAACAATATAAAAAAAATACGGAACTTATGAAACAGTGCAACGCAAGAATAGATGAATTGTTTTATCACCGTAAAAATCTAGAGGCGACCGGTAAAATACCACCACTTACTCCTTTTATTCACGAAGATAACGACTCATAGGGAACTTTTACATTTTCAGTGATGTAAAACAAGTTTTTCGTATTTATTTTTTAGGTTTGTATCTTCTATATCAGGATAATCCGCTAATAATGCATTTTCAAGTATGTTTTCTTCGTGTTTGTTTGTATATAACGTACACGAATCTTCAAAACATTTTTCTTTTGCATGTTCCTCTGATACAATACGATAATGATTACATAACATGTAGGCATCTTGTATTTTTTTTTCCGTTAAACCTTTATAAATGGTACCTCGCCACGGTTCTACTCCATCTGGTTCCATTGCAACGCTACTTACAACAATTTCATTATTCGAAACACATTTACACGGATAATGGCAGTGCATTTGTCGGTAATGACTAGCTCTCCAAATACATTTAATTTCTACTATATCTTTACGGCACCCAAATTTCTTTGTTGGCTTGGGTGGGCGATGACTCTTATCTTGACTCCATCTCCAGGTTGTTTCTAAAATAACATCTTTTGGGTTTTCTATTCTTTTGTTTCTAGTAAACATAAGCCATGGTATTTTTACACAAGATACATATTTAAAGGTTGTTTCCATCTCTTCACGTATGGTTTTATTTGGATCACGAATCGTATTTATGAATTCATCGCTGTCTACGGTTATTACCCAGCGCGTTTTCTTGCGAAGTTCGCGCGTTAAACATAGTTCTACCGAGCTCCACTCGGGTAATCTTTTTCTTACGGGTTGTATTTCTACTTTATCATGATTTAACACCCAATCTTCGAATGGTATAGTAGAATTATCATTTAATAAAAAAATTCTATCTACACCCTGACTTAAATAGTAGGGAATAAAGGAACGCAACATCATATTTTCATTTCTAACACGTGTTACCACTATCATAAAATATTCATATTCTTCTTCTATATCCGACATTATTAATTACTATATATTTTTGTTTAATATAATTATAAAGATAAATATATTATTTATGTAAAATAAATGTCCGTTGAAAATTCTATAGCTAAAAACTTACCGGTTGTTTTTGCTGAAAAAATAAATGGCGTTCTAAATTTAGGTCAGTTAGGAGATGGTTTTGAAAATAGAAATAGCTCTATTTTAAAGTTAATAGAACTTACCGATAAAAAATATAAGTTGCCTGATTTTAAGATTTTCTATGTACATACAGGTGACCATGAACATTCTGAATTTATAGGCTGCTATTATTTTTGCTATGGAACAAAAATAAAAGACTGTTTTCCTGATTTTAATTTTTATAACTGGAAAAATGTAGGGGTCTTTGATTATGAGGATACCGTTTCTCAAATTAGAAATAATATAGATTTAAATAACTATGAAGAAATGAAAGTTGGTTGGGTAGGAGCACTTAACGGTAGTTGGCATAAACGACGCGTTTTATATAAATTAGGACAAGAAAATCCTGATATTCTCGATATTATCAATATTGGTGGATGGGACCAAAAAAAAAATATGCCTCATTTAATACCCAGTTCATGCAAATATCATAGCTATGTAGACCTTGGTCAAAAATATACAATCCTTTTAGACATCGAAGGAGGTGGCTACAGCGGGAGATTAAAATACTTATTTCATACAGGAAGACCCGTAATCGTTGTCGATAGAATACCAAAAGAATTTTTTTATCCCCTTATGAAACCATGGGAACACTATATACCCGTAAAAAATAACCTTAGCGACTTAGTAGAAAAAACCCGATGGATTATCGATAATTATAGCGAAGCTTATGAAATCGGTTTAAATGGAAAAGATTTTGCTGAAAGATATTTAACACGTGATTACGCGTTAGAACATATTAAAAATTTAATATATAAATTTCATGTAAAATAATTTTTTATAATTATTAATTAAATTACAATTCAAAAGTAACTTTACTATAACGCTATAAGGACACTGATAGTTCCGGTGTTTGAATGAATAAGTAATATACATTTTCTTCACAGAAATTTATACATAACTATACTTTTATCTCAAATGTTTAAGTTGTTTAAACAAACGAAACATTTAGACCTTCTTTCTTTTTGCTGATTTAAAAAATCCGCTACCTATGTTTATCTTGTATAGAAGAATCAACCATAATGTACAACAATCTATTAATTTATATTTATTGTTTTATAAAAATGAATTCATAATTCATAGCAATAATATCAGAATCTATACTTTTTTTTCTTAATAATTTAAAATCTTTAAATAATACTTCTATTTCGTTTAATGAATTTATTACAGTTTCCGTATATATATCTTGGTGTATTCCATATTGTACATGTAGAATAAATATTCCATCTTTTTTTAAAGTTCTATATATTTCTTTTGCAAATTTATATGGATATAGGCTATGATCTAGTATATTAGTAAATTCTAAATCAAACGACTCATTTTCAAATTCTAAATTATGTATATCTCCTTTTATTGTATAAGGCTTAAATTCGTGTAAATCTATTCCTATTACATTTTTTACTCCTATATTATTAAGAGCAACTACTTCTTGACCTGTTCTAGAACCTAAACACAACGCATCCGTTTTATCTTTTATTACATCTAAATTGTTCTTGAACAAATTTTCAAATATATTTATTTTTTTCTGCCATTCATCTCCTAACCATTTTTTTTGCTTACTTTTATCACTTGTTTTTTTTAATTGAAAATTTACATAATCTTCGTATTTATCATACTCATTAAGAGACCTCATATACTATACTTTTATCTCAAATGTTTAAGTTGTTTAAACGAACAAAACATTTAGACCTTCTTTCTTTTTGTGGTTTTTTTCTTTTTCGAAGTCCGTCGCTTTGTTTTCTTTCCGCGTTTCTTTTTTGCCGCTTTATTTCTTCTTGTAAGACGCCCACCCCTTGGAGAGCTCACAGCGGCTCCGGATTCGATGGCGGTTCCCCTAGGGGTTCGTTTTCGGATGGTGGTTGATTGGTTTCAGGCGATGGGTGATTGGTTTCAGGTTGTTGAGTCATTTATAATACACAAATATAATAAAAAATTAAAGCTTTTCAACCGCCTTTTCAACCTGATCTACCATCATTTTATATAAAGATTTAATAACCTTTCCTTCTGTTTTTTCATTTATCATAGGTATATCTATATTTGCATTCACACGGGATATGAAATCATCCTTGAATTCTTTCGTGTTCAATAACTCAACGCGTAATATAGTTATATTCTACTGCCAAATTTATCATACATTTTTCATTATATTTTCTAATTGTTTTTGGTGACTTTATATGTGTAAGTAGTTCGCAATTAGTTAATCCATATAAATCTGTGTAATGTATTTCTACATCAGAAGTCCAGTCTGTTCCGCTTCCCGACCATCCAAGTTCTTCATTGGTCAATGAAATATCAAGTAAGGTGTAAAAAATTGAACTTTAAATTACATAATAAAGTATTCTATATCAACAAAATGCCCACCCAACAGATGAATCTTGAAGTAAACAACCTGCTAGTTAGCAAGTATCGCGATGAAGATAAAATGGGCCGAGATCGGTTTATTATCTTTGCTATAAATCAAGCAGAACAAAAGCTTATTGGTGTAAATATTATAAATATTGCTGAAGTGCGGCGTACAAAAAATATGACGCTTACGCTTGGCAAGTATAAGTTTGATGAAATTATGAAAACACCTGAAGATCTAGAAAATATTATTGATGATAGCCACGATGATTTTGATGAAAATATTACTTTCACGTTGTCCTATCTTGTTGAAAAAGGATTTGAATTTCCCGAAACATGGGACAAGGTAAGCTTTGGCTCCTCTAAGCCTAAACGAGGATGCGGTGATTGTAGCACACCTCCGTAAATGATTAAAAATATTTATGTTTTGGATACGAAAAAACATAATACTTGCATTTCTTGTCCCCTCTGATAATATTCACATGTATGGCAGATGGAACGGCTAAATGAAAATATTAGAAAGAATCTTTGTAAGACAACAATCCTTTTCTTATTTAATTACAAAATAAATTGAAGTATCATTCGCCCACAAAAGTAATGATAAAATGAAGAATATTGTTACAATTATTTGTATTTTGATGTTTACTGCCAAGAGTTTTCCTATCCTACATCGCATTAAATTAAACTATAACGTTAGAAAAGCTACTACTTCATCTGGTGTTTCTTATGGTAATTATGATGACTCTGTATATAATTCTTTACGAAATGAATACTTTTGGAAGGACAACTCTTATTTACAACCAATATATAAACAAGATTCTATAAAAATTGCGTGGTTTTGGAATAATGGACAAATAAATGAAAATATTATATACGAAAAACATTACCATTCTTTTATAACAGACATAAATAATCCCGAAATAAAATCTTATAAATGGATACCTTCACCTGAAAAAGAAGATATTTGTGGGTTAATTAATTGTTATCTAGATAAAAAAAACAAAAAAATAATTATCTCATCTATTCTTGAACGCCCATATCACGGCGACAAAGAAAAAAATTTACTAATGAGTGATTTAAATCAACTAACATTATTTCATTATTATAAAGAAAATTTTCGTTATAATATTTAAAATTATTCATACATTAAGTATAAATGAAAAACTCCTCTGAACCATTTATAGCAATTGATTTTTGGATAAAATATGCGGATATTTTATTAGAACATCCTAATAAACATAACCAATATGAAAATAAGTTAAATGAACTTACGCAATCTATAAACTGTATTACTATTTTTTTAAAAACCGATTTATTGGACCATTATCTTGAACTCATTTTTTCAATCGAAACACCTTATATACTAATAACTGCTTCCAACGATGACCATTGTCCTCCATATCTTAGCTATCCACCAAGAGACGACTTGCACGAATTACAAATCAAAGCTTTTATAGAAAAACCTGAATTGAAGTTTTGGTTTGCAAAAAATCCTTGTATTTCTCATCCAAAAATATCTGCTTATCCCCTTGGTCCAAAATGGCAGTGGAAAACCACCAGATTTTTTGGTGAAGATAAAACCCAACATCTTAATACCTATAACAAACTATGTAAAACACCAAAAGAAAGCTTGTTAAATAAAAACAAAAAACCTAACTTGTTGTATTTTAATTTTAATCAAACTTCTAATAATCCTCTATACAGTCCGCACAAAAATATAAGACATCTTATAAAAAACAAACTCCATAAAAAATTTGAATGGAACAAAAGTGAATCATTCTCTGATTATATGCACACTTTATCCACCTATAAATTTTGCGTATCACCACCAGGACGAGGCATCGATACACATAGATGCTGGGAAGCTTTGATGATGGGTACCATACCATTAGTAATACATACACCATTTAATTACTTACTCAGCAACTTACCCGTTATATTTGTTAAAGACTGGGATACAATTACACCAGAATATTTAGAAAAGGAATATGAAATAATATTGAAAAATGTGAATCAATATGATTTTAGTATTTTATATACGGATTATTGGATTAATATATTGTCTTCAAAGAAAAAAGACCACGAAGTTGGATGTCCTCCACTATAACCACGTTTTGACCACCCTCTTGTTCGGTCCTTCATTTTTTTTATCATTAATGTTTTTGGATCATAATTGATGTTATTAGAAACAGTGTACATCTCATAAGGTTTATTATTTAAATAATTTATATAATTTGTATGTACGCTTACCGTACTACCTTGGCTTCCTATGAAATACGTGCTATTCTCTAATATATATTTTTGAACCACAAATTCAGCTACGATTGGATTATTATATTTTTCTTTTAATCTTTCTTTTACTTTATCGGTAATAAAAGACTCTACGTTTATTAAATTCCAACTTTTCTTTAAGTTTTCTACAGTAGTTGAATCATCTCTATCCGTTAAAACATAGACCGGTAAATTATATTTATTATTTTTTATTAACCAATTGTGTATATTATTATATATTTTATCACTATTGCTATTTATATGTTCATTTGATTTATGCCAATCTCCTAATCTTAAATGTATTCCTATATACTGATTATGTATTTGAGGCATCACCTCTTTACATATTTCCATGATATGTTCATTATATTTTGATAAAGAATAACATATTTTATTCATTCTTTCTATATTTAATCTATTTGTATAAACATTATAAAGTATTCTAGAAGCATTACTTTTCTTATACGTAACTATTTTTTTAGTTTCGTCTAATAAGCCAAAATCCTTCATTTTCATCGGCATCCTATGATGTATAAATTCTTTCACATCTTTATCCGATAATTCATATTCGTCATCTACTATCACACAACTTGACATCTTACTAGGAGCTCTTAATTCATTTATATTCGTATCTATACTATCCTCATACAATCTTATCTCTATACCTTTCAAATACTTTTTATATTCATCGGTAATATAATCTGTTAATGGTCCATAGTCTCTATTTGGTCTTCCGCACGCTGAAAGCGGGTGTCTAATATTTACTATTAGATACCGTCCACTTATACTGGCAAAATAAACGGCCTGTTCAAAGGAAAATAGTTGATTGTAATAACCCACTCCAGAAAATAAATCAAATATAAGAATATTATCCTTAATATGTTCTAGATTGTACTTCTTAATAAGTTCCTTTTCTCCTAAATTATCATTACTGCTCATTATTTTTTTATTTGATTGCGGTGCAGTTATTTTTTCGGCCTTATCTACTATTTTTTTAGTTGGATCAATTAAACATCTCACTAATACAGCTCCATTTTTAGGTATATTACATTCATTTGAAATCGCATAAGTCCACGGTGCCCTTACATCTGCATATGCCTGCGTACCATTGGGATAACCAGGAGAAAATACCAAATATAAATAATTTTCATCCTTATAATAATATCCACCCTCTGCTTTCTTATGTAAATGCATCTCATCCTTTTTATCGATTTTAAATGTTTGTAGAGCAGTTGATGGAGAGGTTGTTTTACAAATTAAAATCTCATAATCGGTCTCGCATCCTACTCTCCAATTATTGGTCGACTTATTGTTTAAGTTCAACGTAAATGGACCAACCGTTTGTTTTGTTTTTTCTAGATGTTTTATCGTTGTTTTACCTTCTACTTCTTTAACCACAAGGTCTTCCTTTGGAGAAACTTCTGTTTTCAAAGACAAAGCTGGAGAGATTTCATCAGGAGGTAGTAATTCCAATAAATTAAAATCAATTTCTTCATCCAACAGCACATGTTTCATATAAGACAAAAATAAATCCCATTCTTCATCATCATAAGCGCGCCCGTGATATACTTGATGACAACCTACTGGTTGCATATGTTTTACCCTTTCTACCGCAAATCCTTTATGAGAATCACTGTTTATTTTGGGATATGTAAAACTATCCTGACTACAAAAATGACCGTCTTCATTTCCACGTGGTATTTTGTCATAATCTGTATCCCTGAATTTTTCACATGCTTCTATACATGCTCTTACATTTCTAAGAGAAAATCCACCATTTCCTGCGTTATACTTGCACCACTGATTGCTTTCTATCCAAGGTGCGCCTATGTAATCATAATTAAAATAAAAATCTGGTATCTTTCTAAAAATTAAAGCATCCGTTTGATATATTAAAACATGACTCCAATTCTTAAAATTCTCGTAAAATTGTGGTTGTTTCAACAAAGCTGAATAAGTACCTCTATTTAAATTATCGATGTCTTTATAAATTAATTTTATATTTGCGTAATCTGAAAATAAACTTTCTACTAAATCTTTGTTTTTTTTTCCGTAAACCACCGATAATCCTATCTCGTAATCACAAGGATACATTTTAAGAACCGCTCTTATTACATAATCTATTTCAATCATGTTTCTAAATTCTATTAAACATATACATAATCTTCCTTGAGTGTTAAATTTGGGCTTTCTTTTAATTTTTATTCTTTTTAAAACATTATTATATTCTCGGTGTCTTGTATTAAAACAACTCAAGTTCATATATTTATTTAATTGAATTAAATATATGAAATTTTACTCATTATTCAGCTAAAGCCTTTAATGCTTCTATAGAATCGTCGATTGTATCTATGGCGTCTAATGTTTTATCTATGATATAATTCTCTGGTTCTACCTTATTTGAAATATAATACACATCATTTACCTCGCAAAAACATTTTACTAGTGGCGAACTTATTTCTGATATCTCTATTGTATTTGTTAATTCTTCTGCTAATTCTATATTTTTAACTATAAATACAGGAGCGACCGGTTTCTGTATCTTAAATATGTAAAATAACAAATTTCTTACATGATAACTTGTTATTACTATCACGGAGTGTTTTAAATATTGTGTTTTCTCTTTTTTCAATTTACGGATAAATTTAATAGCTGTATAGCAATCCTTTACACTAGGGGATGAAAGGGACGATGTATCAATAATAAATGAAAATGAAATCTTTTTCTCATATTGCTCTTTCCATTTATCTAAAAATAAATGAATACTTGATATTTTTTTGTCTTTTTTATCCTTTTTGTCTTTTATATCTACTCTAATGCAACTATCCGTAGTTTTTTCATTAAATGAAAATAACATGGCGCTTAATAAATTACTTCATTAATTTTATAAAACTTTAACGATTGATCAATTATATTCGATGGATGTATCATACAATTCCTTTCCGCTGATTGTTTTCTCGTTTATTAATTTTTCTGTCATATTTCTAAATAATTTGTTATTTCTAATTAAAATATTTACAGCGGTTTCGTGTGCATATTGAACCAAGGACTCTATTTCTTTATCAATTTCTTCCTTGGAATATTCGCTTAATTTATTGTTGTTCATCGCTATATCCCTTCCTAAAAATGGCTGTGATCCATCGCTTGAATCGTATAATCCTATATTTTTACCTAGACCAAATAAACTTACGTATCTACGTGCGATGGAATGAACTTGTTTTAAATCGTTTGACGCACCTGAAGTGACATCTAAATTATTTAAGTCCGCAAAAACCAACTTTGGGTTATAATTAATTTTATCCATGTCTCCAGGAGCTCCACCGTAAATAATAACTTCTGCCGCTCTTCCGCCCATCGCTATAATCATATTGGCCAACATAAATTTTTTAGTTGGAAATTCCATATATATATTGGCAGGAGTAAACAACGTATATCCCCCGGCTCCATTACGATTTGAGTTTATCGTAATCTTTTGAAGATTAAACATATCCTTAAATAACGCACATATCAAGGCGTGTCCCATCTCATGATAAGCGACAAGTTTAATCGTTTCTTCGCTTCTTGTTTCTTTTGAAACCGGAAGCCCGATAGTGACTTTCTCGTAGGCATCATATACGCATTTATCCGTAATATTGGTTTCGTTGTATCTCACACTTAAAATAGCGGCTTCATTTGCTAAGTTAGCTATATCTGCTCCAGAAAATCCCGATGTTAGAGTTGCTAATTCTTTTAAATACATTTTATTTTTTACTTTTTTGTCTTTAAAATGAACATCAATAATTTCTTTTCTGCCTTCCTTATCGGGAAGTCCTACCATGATCTTTCGGTCAAATCTCCCCGGTCTAGTTAAAGCAGAATCTAAAATATCTGCTCGGTTTGTTGCTGCTAATACTATAATACCGGTTGATTTTGTAAATCCGTCCATATTGGTAAGAATCTGATTTAAAGTTTGTTCCCGTTCATCGTTGCCCCCCGCTAGACCGGTTCCGCGTTGCCTACCTACCGCATCTATTTCATCTATAAAAACAACACTCGGTGAATTCTCTTCGGCGTTTTTGAACAAGTCTCTTACTCTTGATGCTCCTACTCCTACGAACATCTCAATAAATTGAGATCCACTTGCAGAAAAAAAAGGAACACCTGCTTCTCCAGCTACTGCTCTTGCAAGCAAAGTTTTTCCGGTACCCGGCGGACCTTCCAACAAAACTCCCTTTGGAATTTTTGCCCCGGCTTCAACGTATTTTTCAGGCTGTTTTAAAAAATCTACGACTTCTTCTAGTTCGAATTTTGCTTCATCACAACCAGCAACGTCCGTAAAATCAACGTCTATGTCATCGGGATTAATCTCATTATTCTTTTTCGATAAAATATTTAATTGATTCATGAAATTATTTTTGATTCCCGAATCCATCGGATTATTATTCATCGCATTTGCTGCTATAAAACGAAAAACAATAGATATTATTAATGATGCAAACAAATATATTCCTATCAGTTGAAAAGGTAAAGGTATTCCGTCAAATAATCCTCGTTGTGTAATATCTGTTATATCATAATTAACATTAAACTTATTCAAGCTATCTAACAATCCTTGTGTCAATTCTGGTACCGATTTAATCGCGTGCAAATTATCTCCGGTTAATGTATCTGTATAATGTGTATCAAATACTAACGCACCTTGTATTTGACCATCTTTTACTACTAAACTGGCAGAATCGATATCATGCATTTTTAAATGTTTATTCAAATCATTAAACGTCCAGTCATCTCCATATTTTGTATAAATAGATCCTAATCTCTTTACCGCTTCTCCCGGGGATTCCGCGTGTAGTATTGTATTACGAATATTACCTTTTTTTGCAATAATAAACCCTCTAGTGTAAGGTAAAGCAATAACGCAATTTAAAAGTGTTGTAAGTAAGCGCATTATACAATATATACAAGTAGTTTTTATATATTAATAGTAAATAGATATTAATATATATATAATAAGTAATTTATATGAGATTATTAAAATTTGTTTATAGAGGGCTTATGACGGGTATGCCGTTTCTTGTTTATAATCCTTATAGTCGGGTAAACTTCCATAGTCCTTTTACAATCTCTCCAGGGAGTTTGTATATAAACTATAAATTGGATGTTGAACAACTCAATCAACTTAACAAATATGTTAAAACTAAAACAAATAATTTTGATTTAATGCCGATTTCTATGGAAAAGGCTTATGATGAAAAGGTAGATTACTATCTTAGTTTAAATATATATAATTGCAGTAGTCCCGTATTTTTAAATAAAGACCAAATCACTCGTTTTGAAATAAATACTTATGTGCAAGACGAGGAAAACAAAGGAACTCTTATTGTAGATTACATATCCAACGGTTTATCTATGGATCCTGTCAATATATTTAAAAACAAAGAAACCTTATTTTATGACGGAACTACTATATACGGAAAAAACAGGTATGAAAGTATTTTTATAAATGCTAGTATAGATATGGATTATACGAATACTATTTTTCATGTATCGGATGATTTAAGTCTTTACAGCGATTATATTTATTATAGAAATGGGATATACGATAAATTATTTTACGATACCTCTTTAACAAATGCGAAGACGTTTTCGCCATCAATAGATTATTTAGAGTTTCGTTTTTTAAATTTAACATTTAAGGAACCAGATTCTATATTTTATTTTAAGGATAATATTAATTTTGTAGGAAGTATGTGGGATAATTTACGTATTTAATTCGTGCTATATTCCACTTCATTTCCAACGACAACGGTATTATTTACGGAAAAATTATAGATGACGTCTGCCAACCATTCATGATAGTCTTCTATTTTTAATTCATCGCGATCGTCTAGTCCTTCACTTAATGTATCGTGCATAATTTTTCCCCAAGGGAAATCTAGTACATCACAGTGTCCAAATTGTTTTGCGGTGATAAAGTGTTTGTTGTCAAATTTAACGTTATCTTTTGTTAAAGCGAACATAGGGATAAAAGGGATTTTGAAAGGAAATACTCTCCACTCATAAGATTTTTGCGCATTTACAAATAAAATGTCGTCTACTTTATACTTTGGCTCTATTATTTTATCTTTATTTGCTTTATCAAATGCAAATCGGGTATCTACTGGATCCAACAATACAACATTTTTGATATTATCCAAATAATTACATGCTTTTAATGCTTCGATTGCTCCTGATGAATGGGCGATTAGAGTAGTAGGTTTTTTATGAGTAATCGCGTCTAACAATATATATTGGTCTCTTATCTCTTTATTTACAACATTTACGGTAATATTTTTATCGGCTATCTTGTGTAAAAGGGAATCATATAATTCTCCTGGAATAAAAGAACTTCCTCCGGTATAAAACAAGCACTGATTATCGTTGCTGGTGTTTAATTCAGTATTTTGATATGTTTTATATAAATGACCACTTAATTTACGAGTAATTGCTTTTGAAACAACGTAGGATTCGATTCTATGCATAGATATAAATAATGCGGTAGTTATTAATTTTCCTATCATTTTATGTTGATGATAAATTATTTTTAAGTATTTAATATTTAAAATTAAATTATTCGTAGTATATAATGAATAAAATAAGATATTTTTTTCTTTATTTAGGCCTTATTGGTTCTAGTAGTTTTAGGTTGAACGCGATTGATGCTAGTGTTATTAATAAGGTAAATGAAAAAATTTATGAACAATATGATAGATTAGGGGAATATAAAGGTTATTTTGAACCAAATATGTTTTCAACTATTCACAAAATGACCGAAAAATCTGATGTATATAAAGAGGTGGTTGATAATATAGAACTATTAAATCAGAATGTAGGTAAGGAATCGGTGAAATTTATTTCATCTGCATTACCACATGTAGATTCAATAGGACATCAAATATTACATGCAAATAATATTTACATAAATAATATTTTAAACAATCCTAATATTCCTCACGATATTCAAAAGATGTTAATATTAGCAAGTATTAAATTAGCACAATATGGAGACGATATGGGTTCAGAACTATTAAAATTATACTATAATATAGTGGATAGTTGCTTATAATAATAAAACAAATATTAATATTTAAATATTAATATTTATTTAGAAGTAATGGCATTTTTACATAAATCTCTCCAGCTCTCTTTAAGAAAACCCTCTCTTACAAATATTCACCATCCTTGCATTAACCTTTGCATGACCTTGAAGAACCCCTTTCCTGGATTAGATATTGGAATTCCTTTAACCATTTTTCAAAATACTTATACGACCTTACATTATGGAGAAGATATTATAACATTAAAGCTAGTTGCATTACAATTCTTATTAGGGTATTATGCTTATGGTACGGATCGGTATAACGATGCGATAGAATATCACATGACTCCTTATAATACAACAAAAAAGGTACTATACGAAGATATTTATGAAAACCAGATATTAGTTTACAAATCATTAATGTTTTCCTATTTAAGTATTTTAACAATTTTACTTTATGACGAGAATTTTGTATATAATATTCCATTTGTATTTATTTTGCAAACTTTAAATACTTATAAAAAAACAAAGCCAAAATTGGGTGTATATAAGCCCTTATATATATCTATTATGTGGACTTTATGTGCGGTTATTATTCCATGTGTTTTGCATGATCACGATTACAGTATATTTAACTATCCACAGGATTATTTACCATGTACATTAACCCTTTTTGCCGCAAGTAATATTATTGACAATAAGGATATAGAAGAAGATACAAAAAATGGAATTAATACTATACCGGTATTTTACGGGAAAGATAATTCAAACTATATAAGTATGTTGGCGCTTATAGGGTCTTCGGTTTTACTGGGAGCGAATCCTCATTATTTAGATAATGTATTAGGTAATTCATATTTGGAAATACAAAACGCGGCAATTTCTTATTTACCATTTGTTATTAACGGTACTAAAATAATATAAATGTTATACTAATATTAAAATAATGAATATTTTTAATACTAGTTTAGATAATATTGTTGATAATTGTGGTATATGTCAATATCCTTTGGATTCTAACGAGGACCGTCAAATATATTGTTTAAAGGAATGTAATCATCGTTTTCATACAGATTGTATTATATCTTGGTTTAGAACTAGAAATAATCGTTGTCCTTTGTGTGGTAATAGTGGAATTAATCATTTGGAACACGTATTTGGAATATTTGGAACATGTGTTGAAGTTGCGCCAAGAAACAGTATTATTAAGCGCAGCGTTCATTTTAACGATCAACACAAAGAAAGATATGAAATTCTTATTGAATTCAGTAAAAAAAAGGATGCTCCTATTATTTTGAAAAAGATGGTAGAAAAAATAAACAAGATAAAAGAAAAATGGAAGGAAAGTAAGCTTGAGCTCAAGGAATATGGTAGGAAAATACATAATAATGTTTCTGTAAGAGATATTCATCGCGGAGAGGGTAAATGCAGGCAAAAATGTTTTCATTATTTTAGAATGTACAATACAAAAAGAACCGCTTTAATTAATTTACCGATAATTCCTTTAATTATTCCTCAATATATTGATATTCATTAATTATTGTATTGCTATATATATCTTTTAACTTTACATCTTCTTCATTGGGAGTTGTTAAATAAATTATATATCTATATATTCTATTTATATCTAATTTTGATATATCGTATCCTTCAAATAAAGAAATGGTTTCGTCTTCGTGTAGATTTTTATTTTTTAATTCATTAAAATACCCCAACATATCTTTTTTATCCATGTTTAGTTCTTGACACAGCAATTGTATAAATATCATATTATTGTATTCAGTTGAATATTTTGTTAATACTTTTGTAAATCTTAGTTCTGGTGGATTATATTTTGTTTTATCTATATCACTTTTATGTAGTATATAATTATTATAGAATGTCTTTATCAGAGAACTCATTTCATTAAATTGCCATATTTGTTTTTGAAAGGTTATTCTATCGGTATAATCTGCAAAGCAAAAGTTTTTAAGTAATTTCAAGTATAGTTCTATGGATTTTTTTTTATCGTATTTGTTAAATAAATCTACTATATTTTCATGCCATAAAAGAGCTACGATGGTTCTATCCGTTTCATTAATTGTTATTCCATGATCATTAAAATTCATTTTATTTATAATAAGTTTATGTGCTACAGTTTTGGTGTCTTCGCTATAAGTTTTTTTTTGAAAAATGCTATAAATATCGTCGCCTGTTAATATATTTTTATTTTTTTCATATATATTAAATATCATATTTAGTTTTCTGAGGTCATTTTGTATATAGTCCACGAGTTCGTCTTTCATATAAGATTTTAATTTTGTAAATAATTTATATATTATAACCTTAATTTGTTCTTTCTCGGGGTCTTTTAGTTCGATTATATCACATACTTTCATAAGTTCTTTTATTTTTTTGTCAATTTGGTAATTTCCTATACATATGATTGGAATCATGGTTAAGTCTTCTAACTTTTGTTTTTTTGTTTTTTTTGGTCGTATTAATTTTATTAAAGTGTTGAGTCCTCCTTTATCGCCATTATTCATTCCATCTATTTCGTCCATGATTATTGCCAATTTTCTCTTTTTTTTTTTAAACATACTTAAAACATTTGTATCTGGCATATTATGATTTGTGATAGTTTCTATTATCGATTTATTTCTTATATCTCCGGCATCGTATAATATTATATCATAATTTAGTTTTTTTAATATAGAAGAAATAAGATAACTTTTACCGCTTCCTGGATTTCCAAAAATATAAATCCCTCGTTTTATATTAATTAAATTTTTATTTTCTTCAAAATGTTTCAAAAGAGATATTATATGATTTTCTGTATCAGTTCTGTTTAAAATTTTTGTAATATTTACTTCATCCATTAAAATACTTAATTATACTATTATTTTTTTTTTAACTTATTTAAGAGTAAAAATAAATACATTATCGTTATAATAGTGTATTTATTAAGTAGAATTTGTTATACCATCCCAAGAGACATTACAATTTTTAGCCCAAGCCCTTTTTTTTGATTTTAACTGATCTTTGGATAACTCGCTCGCATCACTCAATTCAAACGATACTTTTGTATTATCAGTTATTGTGTATACGGAATCTAAGTTATCTTCAAGTTTATCATTAAGATCTTGATCTTGATATGTTGTTGCACCGTTTTCAGAAATATCGAACGTATACTCACTGATGAAATCCGAATCTGTATAATGTATTTTTCCATCATCATCGTATCCAGAATATAGATAATCTTTATTACTATCTTGATAAACTAGCCATGCATTTTCAGTAGTATAATCATCGTTGGTTTGATTTAAACTCATATCTGTAGCACCTGCATCCCACGATGCACCTGGTGTAAAACTTTTACATTTTGGATCTATTAAATTATTGGTATCTACGCATATATTTCTACTTACATCACTATCAAAATATGTTTCTATGGACCAAGAATCTGGACACGGTGAAACAATAGGCGGCCACTCCGTTGTTTTAGCTACATTTCTTAAGAAATATGTAAAAGTCGCTAAAACTACTATTAATAATATTATTGCTATACTTAATACTACGATTTCAAATGTATCCATCTTTATATATAAATAATTTATATAATTTTTTATGTTATAATTAATATATATGAACGGTCGTGTGAACATAGAACAACCAAATACAGATATTCTATTTAATATAAAGGACAAAATATCAGTAAAATCAAGTGATTATAGAGATGCTTTAACAGGTACTATTTTAAAGACCAATCTATCTAATGCTTATTTTTCAAAAGAAAATATTGAGATCATACAAAATGGTATAAGAGCTGGTGTATATAACCTTTCTAAAGGGTCTTATATTATTGCACCACAAAGTGAGGATAATATAAAAATTATAATGAGAAGTGTATATTTAGATAACTGTTCAAATCTTCCAAACAATATAACAAATCAAATACAAGAATTAAATGATATTGTATTGGAATATTGTATCCCTAAAGTCTATGGAGAAGCTAAAGGTTATTTAACATATCTACACGATGTAAGTAATTTAGCTATACCTATTCAAAGACCAACGTCATCTGCATACAAAACTAACAGCTTACAACCAAATTCATGGATTTAGCGTGTCAACAAGTTGCTATCGCTGATTGCTTTTTTAATTTGATTTGTATCTTTATATTGCTCTGACATAGATTTTATAACATTTCTTCTTAATTCTGGTGTATTCATTATTACATTTATTACATATAGTGTAGTAATGTTTTCTATTTCTTCTTTTTTCTTTTCTTTATATTTTATTTGAATCTCTCTGTATAATTTCATATAAAGTAAGGTGGTTTGTATTTCTTCTTTATCTTTGAAATATTTATCAAAAAAGGTAGAAAATTCTCGGTTATTCATGATTTCTGCTAAATCTGTAAAAAAAGGATTATTTAGTAAATTTTCAAAAGATTCATCATTTTCTACAATATCTAAACTTTCGGTTATAGCAGTCAATTGGCTGCTGTGCGTAGTTATTAAGGAATTTGATTGCTCGGTTGTTTTTATGTTTTCTTCATCTGGAAAAAACTTAGACATATAATAATATATAAATTTTTTTTATTATATTTTCATAGTATATAATGGCGAAAAAGAATAAATTTACAAGAAAGAAACAAACCGGCGGAATGTATGGTCATGGGATGAATCCTTATGGTGCGGCAGGTATGGCAGGTATGGCAGGTATGGCAGGTGCGCCGATGATGAATCCTTATGGTATGACAGGTGCGCCGATGATGAATCCTTATGGTATGGCAGGTGCGCAGATGATGAATAATGGTTATGGTTATGGGGGGCCGATGACAGGTGCGCAGATGATGAATCCTTATGGTGCGGCAGGTATGGCAGGTATGGCAGGTATGGCAGGTGCGCAGATGATGAATAATGGTTATGGTTATGGGACGAATCCTTATGGTATGATATCATCAGGTGGTGGTAGAAAAAAAGTGTATAAATCAACAAAATCTAGAAGACCAAAGGTAGGTGGAACTTCAAAAACACGCGGGAAACCAAGGAAGAGTCGCCGTAGAAAGAATTAAGAATTATTAACAATAATTAATAGTATAAATTTAATTATTGTTTAGTTTATTTTTTAACAAGCTTTTTCTTTTTAATAGTTTTTTTAACAACTAATTCCATCATAGCAGCCGCGCGTTGTTTTTGATACTCTTTATAGGCAATTTCAAGTTGTTCCAACTCCTTTAGCCACATTTTTTCAATCGTTGTTGTTTTTATAATACCTAGTTCTGTATCTTTATATCCTTTTTCTTGTAAAAGTTTATCCACATTTTCTTGACTTACACTATCCATCGGCATCTTAACCAAATATTTATATTCATCATCTTCATTTATTTTATCATAATTTTTCTCATCAAGCATATTATAAATAGCATCTTTTTTCATGTTCCTTAGGTCAATCGTCCCTGCAAGTGTTTCCTGAATATATTTTGCTTTATTTGAAAGAACTGTTAATTCCCTTTCGTTTTTGTCTATCAAATATTTTTTTCGTTCTTCGTACATACAATACCGGGTAGGAAAGTACGCCTCTATAATATCCTCTGCTGTTTTATATAACTTGAGCTGCTCATCTTTATCAAACAGATGCATATTGGTTCTAGTATTTGTTGTGTATAATTTAAAATACTTTTCAATCCCATTACATCCATGTTCCGATTCTGTGGATTCTAATTCACTCAATCTTCCATTATGCAATACAATCGTAATATCTATATTTTTATCGGTACAAAGTTCCACGAAGTCTTTGACATGTCCGTTTTTCTTACCTTTTTTGTTATCAACTAAACCTTCTAAGAATTTTTTGTAATCATCAGTCCAGGTACCTATAGGTAATTCTAAAATTCTAATAGTGTTAGAATCTAATTTTTCATAAACTCCTTTGATTAGATATTTTGTTTCATTTATTTTTGAAATGGTTCCTTTAAATCCTTCGTAATAAGGCAAAAGTTCGTTAGGATAGGTTTTACCATTTAGTCTTAAAGAAATATACTTGATAATTTCCAAAGGATTATAGCACATAATATCCGTACTAAATCCAGTTCCAATACCTTTTGAACCATTTACTAGGATCATAGGAATAATAGGAGCATAGAATAGTGGTTCTACGGGTGTACCATCGTCATCCAAATAAGTTAAAATTTTATCATCATACTCGGGATAAATATGTCTAGTAATCTTATTTAGTTGTGTAAATATATATCTTTCACTTGCACTATCTTTTCCACCCGCTAATCTTGTACCAAATTGACCATTTGGTAGAAGTAAATTAATATTATTGGAACCGACATAATTTTGAGACATATTAACAATAGTTCCATTTAAACTGGCTTCACCGTGATGATATCCAGAATGTTCTGATACATAACCACTAAATTGTGCAACCTTAATTTCATTATTCAATCCTTTTTTGAAAGCGGCGAACAAAGTTTTTCGCTGACTTGGTTTCATACCATCTATACCGCTAGGAATTGAGCGACCACAATCGTATTTTGAAAAATGTTTCATTTCTTTATGTATGAAATCTTCATAAGATACTTCTTTTTTATTTGTATCCAAACAATCCGTACGATTATATTGTCCTAACCAACCTTTTCTATCTTCTGCGCGTTTTTTATTGAAAATCATGTCAATAGCATCATCACTATTTTCTGTATGCGAAAAATAAACTTCTTTTTTCTTTTTAAAATATTCTTTAAATTCTTTACTGGTACTTGTACCCAACCCTTTGTAATATTTAATCTTCCAACCCTTTCCATCATTATTTTCCTTTTTCCAATCTTCGTATTCTGCGTCATTATAAAATGTCAATTCTTGAGCCCCTTTTTTAGCTTTTAAAATAGGAGTATTAACGAAGCCTATAAGATTTAACTTACATATCGTTGGCCATAAAGTTTGAAACATATTTATTCCTAACCCTTTAATATGTGACCCATCTAAATCCTGATCTGTCATAAATAATATTTTTCCGTATCGCAATCCACTTTTAACATCCTCGAACGAGTTATATTCTTTATCAGTTTCCAGACCTAAAATTTGTTTTATCTCAATAAATTCTTTATTTTCCCCAACTCTTGCAATAGATTCACCGCGAACGTTAAATAGCTTACCTTTCATCGGATAAACACCAATATATTCTCTATCTTCTTTTACCAACCCTGAAATAATACCCGCCTTAGCCGAGTCTCCCTCGCAAAATATAATAGTACATTTATAAGATTCATTTGTACCTGCTTTATTAGCATCAACCAGCTTTGGTATGCCGCGAATACTTTTACTTTTAGTCCCATCACTTTTTTTCACATCTTTTTGTTGTTTAACCGCGGTTAATTCGCAGGCCAAATTCATAATACCTAGTTGTTTTGCAGCTTTTTCAATAAATTTATCACTAACCGTACATGACGAACCAAATTTGGGACTAGGAGTACTCATATAATCTTTTGTTTGACTTTCAAAGGATGGATTTTCAATATCACATCTTAGAAACAACATTAATTGCTCTTTGATTGTATTTGGTTTCACCTCGATTTTTTTTTTTCTGTAAAATATATTTAACTAGTTTTCTAATTATTTGATCCCTAACATATTCAACATGTTTTCCTCCTTTTGCCGTACAAATACCATTTACAAAAGATACTTGTGAAAATTCTTCTGTAGGCGATATAGATAAAGCATACTCCCATCTTTCACCTGCTTCTTCATATACACGCTTACTTTCATCTTTTGAGCCAATATACATATCCACGTACTGTTGAAACGTTTTAATAGGTACAATATTAGAATTATATTTTACTTTAACATTCTTACCCGTGACCGCAGATATATCATAAACCCTTTTAATAAATAAGTTAATCATGTCTTGAGATAAATTTTCCATACCAAGCCTTTTATAATCGGGTTTAAATGTGATTCTAGTAAATGGTTTGCTATTGCAGGTTTTAATAACAGGCTCTGTTTTAGTATCCAAATTATTAAGATATTCTTGGGTGAATTTTTTTCTGCGTACATGATCAACAGTTTCTATTTTTCCATAAGTTGACCATATAAATATTAATTTTGATCCAAATCCATTTTTTCCACCAACTATTTTTTTTTCTTTTTTATTATAATTTGTTCCAGTTCTAAGGTGAGCAAAAATCATTTCGGGAATCCAAATCTTATATTCTGGATGCATGGCAATATCAATACCATTTCCATCATTCATCATAGAAATTGTACCATCCTCTTGTATATCAACTTCTATATTTGTAAGAGGTATAATATTAGGTTTGCAACTTTCCATTGCCGCTTGCATCCTCATATAATGATCTCTACAATTGACAATTGCTTCATCAAAAAGTTTATAAAGACCAGGATTTAAAAGTATTTCCTTTGCAACTATCTTTTTATTGCCGTCATAAACATGAGAATCTGTTTCCGTATTTTCTACACTTCCTACATAGGTGTCAGGATTATGCAGAATATGTTCAATATCTGTCTTCATTTGATATGTTTCAGCTAAATTACTGTTATTAGGAGGCATAATTATAAGTTTCATTTATTTCTTTAAACTTTTTTCAATTTTTATATTTGATAATATAAATTGGTTTGGTTCGCTACATGTTGAATTAAAAATATAAATATTAGAATACTTATTAAGTAGTGGAAAAACAAGAAAAGTAGAAGAAGTTCATTTCTGATTTTTATAAAAAAAAAAAATTCAAAAGTATTTTCGTATATTTGGCTATTTTCAAGAAATTTGGGTCGAAATTTTCCAAAATACTTTTGAAAAATAGTTTTTTTTTTTGAAAAAAAATGGGATTAGCGGGGTGATGTAGGAAAAAAGAGGAAAAACCTGTGAAAAAACATGTAGGCAGCTTATGGTCTGCTGAAAAAAAGGCACTAATTTCACTTTTTTTTCACTTTTTTTTCACTTTTTTTTGATGTTTTTTAAAAAGTTGCCTTAAAAAAAAATGCAAAATTTGGAACTTTTTGCATTTCTTACGACAAATAATAAGACAATTTTAAAAATAAAAATTACGATAAGAGCATCTTCCCCTTGCGATTTTTTTAACGGTTTTGCGATTTTTTATTTTTGGTGATTGGTTTTCGTAAGCCACTTTTTTGAAAATTTACATGTTTGTTATTGAGCCCCCTCTTGCGATTTTTTTGAAAAAATCGCAAGACGAGGAAGGTAAGAAAAAATTTTGAAAAAAAAAAAATTAAGACGATTTTATAATAACAACCCTGTTTTTTTAACTTTTTTGCATTTTTTAGCAATTTCACATTTTAGACCATAAATAATATAAAAATAATATTTTGATATATATATATATGGAAAACAGTAAAAAAAAAACTTTGAGTTGTAAAGTTTGTAAATATTTTACAAAAAATAAATATGATTTCAAAAAACATTTGCAAACAAAAAAACATTTAAAAAAATTTTGCGAATCATGTAGTACAATTGAGGAAAATCCTGAAGTTTTCTCATGTAGTGATTGTGGTAAGGAATATAAATACAGTAGTGGTTTACTTAAACATCGAGAACTATGCCCCGGGCGTAATAATGAGAAAAATGACAAAAACAAGAAAAAAGAAAAAGATATTTATGACAAAAAAATGCAAGAATTTATAGAGGTTCAAAATAAAAATATGAAATCGTTGGTAGAGACGTTAGAATCCGCGGCGACTTCAAATAAGACTGCATTAACTAATTTAGCATCAAAGGTAGGAAACACTACTAATAATTATAATACGATGACTATAAATTTATTTTTAAATAAGGAATGTGCAAATGCGATGAATTTAACTGATTTTATAAATTCGTTGAAGTTGAATTTTGATGATTTACAGTATACATGTGATAACGGATATGCAAAAGGAATCACAAATATATTTGTAAAAAATTTAAATCAATTGGAACCAACAGAAAGACCGATTCACTGTAGTGATAAAAAAAACTGTAATTTTTATATAAAAGATGAAAATGTTTGGAGTGAAGATAAGATGAATGAGAAAATAGATAATAGTATAGAAACAATATCAAAAAAACAGATATTAAAAATCAAAGAATGGCAGAGTCATAATCCAAACTGGGCTAACAGCGAAAATGGAGAAGTATCTTTCATGAAAATGATTAAAGAATTAATGGGAAACACAAGCAAGGTAAAAAATGCACACGAAAGTATAAAAAAAGATTTAGGCAATAATGTTGATATAGGAACGTTAATAGAAAATGATGACAAAAATTAATTATAATATTATTAATTGATTGAAATATAAATGAAATAATATTATATATATAACCAATGTCATACTATGTAAAAATTACTCAACAACCGAATAGAATAATAGAATTACTTGAAACACAGGTATTTGAAAAGACATCTGGTAATAATGTGGCGTATCACGCGGAATTATCGCCTCCGTCATCTTCAAGCGATGAGTTAAATTTAATAGATGGAATTATAGAACAAGATCCGGTTTCTAGTGGAACAGATGATTCTAGTAATCATTTTGTCAAAGTTTATTTTAATACCCTAGAGACCTCTATTGTTTTTCGTTTATTTAAACCCGGGCCATCTTTTACTCCGCAGAATGTTGGAAGATTAAATAGATATTTATATGATTACAAAAGAATAAACTATACAAATAGGTTGCCAAGTTGGAATAGGTTTGGAAATAAACAATTAGTTGATAGATCTTCGATTAGTAATATTGGAAATTGGTTTACATACTTTTTTGATGGGTATATTTATTTTAAAACTACTACAACCATTCACTTTGGAATTACAAGTGATGATGATAGTTTTTTATGGATAATAAAAGGTGATAGAAAATGGAACACTATAGGTCATCCAAATCGTACCGGTGTAAATTGGATTTCGCCGCAAAGAATACGAGATTCAAAATTAGTAGTTAGTCATCCAAATAATCACGGACAATCCGGTAGATATAGAGGTAGTATGCATGGTTCATATACATTTCAAGCAAACACTCTTTACACTATACTTATGAAGGTGACCGAAAAAAAAGGCGGTGCTGGATTAAATCTAGCTATATCAAATCGTTCTCTAAATAATGCAAAGCGTAGAGCCGATAGGTTTCCCGATAGTTTTTTTTCATCCTATGAAGGAAGTATAGAAAATACGAGTAGTGCATCTAATGTATTAGATGGTGCCACCGTAGAATTATTTGATATAAATGATAATTTTATACGGAATTCAACAAACATTATAAATATGTCGTCGATCAGCGATACAACAAAGGAATTTGAATTAAATGTTTCGGATAAACTTGATTCATATTACATAAAAATAACCCAGTTAAAAAAAGAGCCTATACATTTAAATGAAATACAAATATTAGAAGAAGAAAATGGAGTAAATGTAATATCTAAAGTAATCATCATACCAAGTTCCGTAGAACCAGAACCGAAAACTTATAACGGATTAAATCTATTAAGAAATTATGGAACCGCTCGTAGTAATACGAGTAGCGATGAAACATATGAACCCTTACATTTCTTGAAAGCATCTTTTAATACATTAGATAATCATGTAAATGTGCGTATAGTAAATGTAAAAGGTTCTTATGAAGAAACATCCAAAATAACGGGTTCAAAAGTAGAATTATTTGATAAAGATGATAATTTAATTTATACTCATCCCGTAGGGATTACAATCGACCAATCACAACAAGAGGAAGTATTGAAAATGTATTTGGTTGAAAATATATCATCAGGTTCTATAACAAAAAAAAATATAGAGTTTGATAGAGGCTCAACCCATAGTATTTATTATAAATTTATGCTTTCTCACTCTTCAATACAACAAAACCTGATGAACATAAAATTAAATATACTAAGAGACTATAATTATTCAAAAATAGAATATGATATTATTACAGAAAGGGATTACAACAATAATAATTTAAATAATATTTTGTTTAGTTCTTCTGTAGCAGTTACAAGTACAGAACAGGAATTGCTAATAAATCAGGATGAAATAAGTATATTTTCAAAAGATGAAGACCTTCATTATTATTTAAGATTAACACCGGTTTATGATTCAACATATGGTACAGAGTCTAATAATGTATTAGATATAATAGAAAATGATGATGGTACAAAACACTATCATTTACTTAAAAATATATCAAAAAATGAACTTGAATCTTCAACCGCGTGGCAACCGAATTATCCTATAAAATTATACACCGGTGATTCATTTAATGGTCATGGATATAGAATAGACATGGGAAATATAGAATTATGGAAAGGATTATTTGATACCGCTAACTCCACCGATCCCGATAACTTAGTGGTTATTAAAAATATAAAAGTAATAAATAGTGGTTTATTAAAAAGTTATTGTGGTATAATAGTTTCTTCCTATGAAGGAGGGGGTTCAGAATTGGCAAGAAATGTGCATATATCAAATTGTGAAATAGTTAATTTACTTTCTAATAGTAGTGAAAAATATACGGGAGGTATAATAGGAGCTTATACAAAAGGAAGAGTAATTATAGATAACTGTTATGTTGAAGGTACAACATCTACATATGGTGGTGGTATTATGGGTGGATATAATTTTGGAGAGATTAATGTAAATAATTGTATTTTCACTGGTTCTTTATCTAACAGTTCTGGTGGAATAGCCGGAGCATATTGTGGATACTCTGGATTAACACAACATAGTGACAATAATACGAATGTTCATGTAAATAGCTGTAAGACAATATTAGGTTATATGGGTGAATGGGCTGGAGGAATTATAGGACAAAGTTGTGGTAGTGGCCAGGATGAATCATCCTATGGAAGTATGGGAAATACTAGAACTATAAGAGTAATGAATTGTCATGTTAAAGTAAGCGAATATTTTAATACATCTTCAGGAGGTATAATAGGGTATTTTGCTTTATTGAATTCAAGTAATACGAAATTATGTATTTATAAATGCATTTCCGATTTATATGATTCAGAGATGACTGGATATAATAATGGTGGTATTATGGGTGGTTGGTCGGGTAGGACCGGTGCAATAGAGATATATGATAATATCGTAAAAATAAAATTTAACACTAGAGCTTTTGGTTATTCCGGAATATTTGGCGCATTTAATCTTGAACCTAAAAATACCGAAGATATAGGTGTTCCTATAAAATTATCTAACCCAGAATCCTATAGTAAAAGCAGTTATATAAAAATAAGAGGTGTATATATTATTGGAGGTAATTTTGTAGGAAGCGGTGGTATGAATATTTTAGATTCAGCGCGTAATGAGGGTAGAGGAATAATTGCGGCCCCCTCCTCATCCAATCGTAGAGCAGCTCTTTCTCAAAGTACTATAAAATACATAGAGAGATTTTCTGTTTCAAATGTATACAGTTTAATTTTCAAACGCTTTGTAGGTATAAATAAAGAAAATCTAGGATTATTTGGAAGTAAAAATTCCTATGATTTTAATATATCAAATAATGCAGAATTACTAGAAAATATATATACAATAAATGGTGTTACTAGTGAATCAGAAGAAAAAATAAAACAGTTCTGGGGAATTAGTACGGATTCAAGAACAGAAGGTATTATAAATTCTTTGGGTAATTTAACTGAAAGCATATTCAGTATAGGAGATAGAGGGGGAGAAGAAAAAGTGGTAGATGTTTCCCATTATAATATAAATTCAACTGCTCAGAATATAGAGGTACATTTTCCAATAGAACGCTATCCAATATTAAATAGATTTAAAGAATATCCTTGGAATCCGGATTACTATAATAACTATTATGATATACCAAGGCATTTTTCAAATACTTATAATTTGAAAATAGATAATAAGACAAAGGCGCATATATCTGCGGTATTGACTGTAAATATATTAAGCGAGCCAACCCATAGTTGGGATTTTCGTGGTTTAAGGTGGAGAGGTAATAGAATAAAAGATGAAGCAAGTGATAATTTACTTGCAAAAGCCTATGGAAGTGTTTATGTAGAAGAAGGAGTTGTATTGGATAGTAATTCTTATATAGAAATAGACCCATTTGAATTTGGTGCGCCATTTACATTTGAATTTTACTATGAGACTGCGGTTTTAGATGGCATTTCGTGTTTATTGCAGTGTAGTGATTCTGATAAACAGTATGATGGGACTAGTTCATTTGCATTATATAAACTGAATGAGTATTCGGAAAAAATGACGCTTTTATATGGAGGTTCAAATAATTATAGTAGTAAAGAATGGGAAAATATTTTTCCTAATAATACCGTTATGCATCTAGTATTAACAGTTAATAATGATGGAACCGTTGTGATATATAATAATGGAATAAAAACGTATGAATCAACCTATGCTGATTTAGCTGGAGAAAATAGCGTTCCTTTTAATAAAACAACAAGAGAATTCCATACGTTAGGCGGTGGATCATGGAGTACGAGTAAAGGAAATTATAATCATTCTTTTAATGGAATTATGAAATACTTTAGAGTGTGGAATAATCAAATACTTAATCAAGAAGACATTACTATCTTATATGAAAACCGAGATACCTATTATTTTTTTTATGAACCGGAACCGGAACCGGAGCCGGAGCCAGAGCCTCAGCCGGAGCCGGAGCCAGAGCCTCAACCGGAGCCGGAACCAGAGCCTCAACCGGAACCGGAACCAGAGCCTCAACCGGAACCACAGCCGGAACCTGAGCCACAGCCGGAACCGGAACCACAGCCGGAGCCTCAGCCAGAGCCTGAGCCAGAACCGGAGCCTCAACCGGAGCCTCAACCGGAGCCTCAACCAGAACCAGAGCCTCAACCGGAACCACAGCCAGAACCAGAACCACAGCCAGAACCAGAACCGCAGCCAGAACCAGAACCGGAACCAGAGCCTCAACCGGAACCACAACCGGAACCCGAACCACAGCCGGAACCAGAACCACAACCAGAACCACAACCAGAACCACAACCAGAACCGGAACCGGAACCGGAACCGGAACCGGAACCGGAACCGCAACCGGAACCTGAACCGCAACCGGAACCGCAACCTGAACCTGAACCAGAACCTGAACCGCAACCAGAACCTGAACCGCAACCAGAACCTGAACCACAGCCAGAACCGGAACCGGAACCGGAACCGCAACCGGAACCTGAACCGCAACCGGAACCGGAACCTGAAATACCAGATTATAGTGGATTGTGGGATATATCAAATAACGCAACCTTTGTAGAAATCTCTGAAGAAAAATTAATCATAAAAAATTACTTGTTGAATGATAAATCCGTATCAGAAGTAGATAGATATGATCACATATATTTTTATGTATCACCGGGAACACGAATTTCTAGTATAAATTTAAAAGAATTTGTTATTAACTCAAAAACAGGTATTCATTATTCTATACTTTATAGAATACAAAGATATACACAGAATATAGATTATGACGCGGTGGATGATATTAGTGGAGTACTTACAGAAACAGATATAGAAACAAATATACTTAACGAAATTTATTTACCAGGAGGAGATTCGGTTGGTGATGGTGTTTATCATGCTATTTCGTTTGAGATATATCCTATACCAGAAGCAGCTTACAGATCTGATAATATATATTATAGATTAGAAGGAGATATTCAAACATTTACAAAAGAAACAATAGGCGGTTCTGTAGTTGGTTCTTATTATTCAAATTCAAATATAAAAGTAAAAAATTCCAGAGATGAAATACTAGTAGAAGGAACAACTGATGAATATGGAAAACATATTAACTCCTATGAAGTATATGATAATTTTGTATTGATTGAATGCGTTGGAGGAACAGATATAATGACAAATAAAACAAATGACAACAACATGTTTAGATACTATAAGGCAATAGATCTAACTATAGTTGAAACAGGTTTATACGCGATTCATTTAAATCAAATTACAAATTTACATTCCTATTTAGTAGATGTTAGTTATTCAGATAATATACTAGGAGTTGTATTAGAATCTTATAATAAACTATCTTCAATATTAGATATAAGCAGTAGTTATATAAATATAGATTTTATTAAAGATAAAAATAGCGAAGGTTATATGGTTTCATCTAAAATATCTGTAATAACTTCAATATTAGGTTGTTACTTAAATAATAAAACTAGTATATCAATATTATATGCAAAAAATAAAGTATTGAATTCGATAGCAATATTAATAGATGATAATACAATATCAAGCTTATTTGATTTGTCTAGTATAGAAAACGTATTTTCAAAGGTATTAGAATTAGAGTCAATAGCAGAGATTCAAACGGATAAAGATTTCATAGGAAGCTTAGTAGTAAGTATTTTAAGTAAATATTCATCATTAACTTTATCGGTTGAGGAAACTAGTTTTATAGATATAAAAAATATATCTTATGCAGCGGAATTAATAGGAGGCGAGATAGCATCAAATTTAGATACAGATTATATTTTTAATATAGATGATTATATAACATCAGCGTCTTCAATTACAAGTAGTGGTGAAATGTTTGAGCCTACAGATTTGGAAAAGGCTACAGCAGTTTTTTCAAGTGTCACGACAACAACTTCTTTGTTAATGCTGGAAAATATACAGTATTCTATAATTATAGAGAGATATCCAGAGACTTTATCAGGAAATGATTTGGCAGATAGACTATCTCAAATAAGTATAAATGATGGCGAGGAAATAACAGAAAATTATATAAATTGGGATAATATTCCTTTGGAAGACGATAAAAAGTTAATAAGAGATAGTTTTATACATATTATATTTGATGCTGACGGTGTTAATAGTGATATTAACTCGTTTAAAATAGAGAAGGCAAAATTAGGAATAGTTTTAGATAATACAGAATCAAGTAATATTCGTGCTATAAATTTAGATCCTACGATGGTATATGTTTATAAAGCAGGTCCTGTAGAAGAATCTATAAAAATCATAGATTTAAACGATATAGATGATGTGGGTGTGTATACGGCTTTTAATTCGAATAATAGTATTATAAAGTATATAAAGGATGATTTATCCTTAGAATTTACATATAATAATTCTAAAAAACAACTTACGATGGATGAACCAGGAGAGCGACATATATTGGATATAAGTGATAATAATATAATAGCAACATCTAAAGGGAGAATATTTTATTTTGAAAAAAGTAATAATGATCAAGCAAATTTTGCGGTATATACCGAACAAGAATTAGAGCCTCAACCGGAACCCGAACCGGAGCCCGAACCGGAGCCAGAGCCCCAACCGGAGCCTCAACCGGAGCCGGAGCCACAACCGGAACCGGAACCCGAACCTGAGCCACAACCGGAACCGGAACCCGAACCAGAACCCGAACCGGAACCCGAACCAGAACCCGAACCTCAACCGGAACCTCAACCGGAGCCCGAGCCCCAACCGGAACCAGAACCGCAGCCGGAACCCCAACCTGAACCAGAACCGGAGCCAGAACCGGAGCCAGAACCAGAACCAGAACCTCAACCGGAACCAGAACCTGAGCCGGAACCCGAGCCGGAACCCGAGCCTGAACCGCAGCCGGAACCAGAGCCGGAAATACCAGCTATAGATCCAACATATATAGATGGTAGTGAAATTATAGATATTTCTATTAACGATAATGGAAATATATTGGTAAATGATGATTTTAATGGAGGTCCGGTTAATATTTATAGAATTAATATTCCAGCAAATATTCAGATTTCTTATTTAAATCTTAAAGGGTTTTCTTCTAATTCTCAGGATATAATCTATTATGCTATAATAGATAATTGTTATAATTTACCTTTAGTAAATGGTACAATAAAACAAAAGGTATTTATAGAGTCCCATGTAAATGTAAATGAAGATGATAAAAATATATTGTTTAATAACTATTTATTAAAAGAACTGAAAGGTGGATTTCAAGAAGGAGGAAAATATTACATTATTATTTTATATTCAGTCCTAGATAGTTATTCGCATATAAGTTATGAATTATCAGCTATTCAAGAGGCAGAGCCTCAGCCAGAGCCGGAGCCGGAGCCACAACCAGAGCCGCAACCGGAACCGGAGCCGCAACCGGAACCGGAGCCGCAACCGGAGCCGCAACCGGAACCAGAACCAGAACCGGAGCCACAGCCGGAGCCACAGCCGGAACCAGAACCAGAACCAGAACCGGAACCGGAGCCTCAACCAGAGCCCGAGCCTCAACCGGAGCCACAACCGGAGCCCGAGCCTCAACCGGAGCCAGAACCAGAACCAGAACCACAACCGGAACCGGAACCCCAACCGGAACCAGAACCCGAGCCGGAGCCAGAACCCGAGCCACAGCCGGAACCAGAACCAGAACCAGAACCCAATCCATATGGCTGTTGATCCATAGACACATTATTCAAGCTTACACCACCAGTGACTTCTGATCCAACCACGCCTTGTCCGTA
>MDTC01019405.1_pt1 | contig 91892 bp, 78 predicted proteins | sample 811181 | NCBI WGS metagenome assembly MDTC01 (sample SAMN05326644, study PRJNA326480) | marine metagenome | isolation source: seawater | place: Pacific Ocean: North | collected 2011
AGAAAGCGCGAAGCGGGGAGGTAGCCCGTCCGGCGAGAGGGGCGGTCCGACGTTTCGGAAGGCCCCTCTATGAGGACAAGAGGCCTGACAATTTTCGAAAATGCTTAAATAGAAATTTGTGGGACAGCAGTGGGCCACGCCTCTCTTTTTTTATGCGCGTTCCTTCTTGCGCGCGTTATGCGCATTTCAGCTGCTTTAAAAAGCGCTGTCGCTGAATGTTGCTCACGCCGTCCAGTGACGGACCCGGCCGGTATCAATGTGAATAAAACCACTTTTCGGATAGTAACCTACACCACCACTGCCCATGGCCAGCGCAGCTTTGTGCAGGTGACGGTGTGATACGCCGGGGATGCGGATGTCGATGGCACGGCCCTGCATATGCAGGCTGTGTTCGGCGACACCATCGCTGGCGTGGCGCAGATCGGAATTGGTTTTGGGGGCACGGTAGCCAGAGATGATGTACAGAGGTTCGTGATGACCGAACAGCTCCTGCAGATAGTACATGTTCTGATACAACTCGCGTTGCATGGCCAGCGCCTGATTAGCATGATGATCGCGCACCAGATAATCCAGCGTCTGAATCTCATCGTCCAGATACTGGCCATCGGCCCAGAAGGTACAGTTGGCAGATTCACCGGTGTGGATATTGTAAACCTGCAGTGAGCGCTCACCCTTTTGCTGTGACTGGGCAAAAACGCCCGGGCTGGCGACAGCAGAAGCAATACCGGCTGCACTTAACGCAGCAGCCTGGCGGAGAAATTGACGACGGTTGTTCATGCCTGGAAATCCGGATCATTAAACTGAAAATTCTTTAATGCCGGGATTATGCCAAAGGCGGTGATTTAAAAATGATGATCAGTTCCGTCGTTCACGTAACGCTACATTAGTCATACATATTTCTGTAACACGCTCACGAGGGCTGACCTTAAATGAATAAAAGTCAGTTAAGTCTGAATATCGGGGCAGGCGCTTCTAAGTCGCAGGTATGAGGAATGACGATGAACGCCGCCATCCCTGCACTGATTGTGTGCGTACTGTTACAGCGTCACAGGATTGATTGCCGGGCGGCCAGCGATCAGATCGCGGTTGTAGACATCATCACGGACCTGAAGGTTGCCGTCATCATCGACCCAGGTTGTCCAGTACATCAGATAAACCGGTACCTCATCCTGTAAGCGGATGCGTGTTGTGCGGTTCTGATCAATGGCAGAGTCGATGTTATTGCGGGTCCAGCCCTGATAGCCGCGAAGCAGTTTTTCGGCCAGCAGACGGGGTTTCTCTACACGCACACAGCCGGAACTGAGAGCGCGCTTATCAAGATTGAATAACTGCGGTTGCGAGGTGTCGTGCAGGTAAATATCTTTGTTATTAGGGAACAGGAATTTAATCGTTCCCAAGGCATTATCGTCACCGGCTTTCTGTACCAGGCGATAAGGGAAGTAATTGGCCGAAACCTTCGACCAATCGACATCGTAGGGGTTAACGAACTGATCAACACCGTTTACCCGGGTAATCAGCTGGTAGCCTTTGCTTTTCAGATAGCCGGGATTGCGGCGGATCTTTGGCAACAGGCTGGTGACGGCGATGCGGCGTGGCACTGACCAGGTCGGTGCCAGTTCCAGCGTACTTATCTTGTGCGACATTACCGGGGTGCGGCGATCCAGATTACCGATGATGACTTTCATATCCAGCTCAGCGGAACCGCCATTCATCAGCTGCAGGCGGTAGTCAGCCATATTGACCATCACATGGCGGTCGCCCAGCTCCCGTGGCAGGTGACGCCAGCGCTTCATGTTCAGGGCGATCTTCTGCGCCATCTGGTATGGAGGAACATTCAGCCATGCCAGAGTCGCCTGATCCAGCTCTCCGTTTTCGCTCAGTTTGTGGCGCTGCTGGAAACTTTTCAGGGCTGCGGCCAGGGTGTCATCAAACAGGAATTCCGGGCGACTGAGGTCAATGGTGGCATGCTCAGAAGGTGCCAGAGTATGTTCTTCTGCTTCCTTGAACAGCCATGACAGGGCGCCTTTTTTAAGGTCGCCATACTGGCTGAGCATCCAGCGCAGGTGAGGAACCAGACGATGGCTGTCACCGGCTTTCAATACCAGATCGTCGGGCAGCGGGTACCAGCGTCCGGAGTTGGATATTGCCAGATAGCGGTTAAGCTGTTTGCGCAGTTTCAGGTAACCCGGATGTGAGGGCGTGAGTTTCTCGACCAGAGAATCCAGTTCATTGCGGCGGATGGATTCGGCCAGCAGATTGACAATCTGGTCTTCACTGATGCGCTCTGTAAGTCCGGTGGATTGTGTCGCTGCGACTTTGCGGATAGCGTGATCGCCCTCGCCGGTGTCGGGCAGCAGTTCGGCATTGAGTGCCTGTTCGGCGTAGGTGATGAATGCATCTGTGAGCAGAACCTCCACCGCAGTCGCCTGTTTCGGCAGGTTCGACAGGCGGCTGGTTTCGCGTTCCAGGGTCGGCAGTTCATAGCCATACTGGCGCCAGTCATCCGCTGCTGTTTCACGCAGTACCTGCAGCAGGCCTTTGGCGGCATCGGTCAGCTCGTAGCTGTCCATCCATACCGGCTGGTAATCACGGCGAAGATAGAAAGGTTCGATCGCCTGCACATGCTTAAGGCGCACCTCGCCAGCTACGCGGCGGGCCGATTCTATCAGCCACTCTTCCATATATTTCTGCGCCACTTTGGGAGGCATATAAGGTTTGGTGTTGATACTGGCGGCCAGAGCGGCAAACAGTAATACCAGACACACCAGCCCGATAAGGCCGGTGAGCGCGACTACCCGTTGCGGTTTCTGTGTGAGGTTTGTGCTGTTCATGCACTGAAGTATGGACCGCATCCATGGTCTGTGTGGCATCTTTGCACCGCCGTTGCTAAGAATTTTGTAAGTCTGTGCAAACGCTGGAGGCGACAGAAAATTGAAGCCATAAAAACAACAACTTACGTTGTTGTTTTGTAACAGATCAGGGTTTGCCAATTAATCGACAAAAGAGAAAAAAGCTGACAATTTCGCAATTTCAGGCATCGGCGGCACCTGCCAGCGCCATTTTCAGCGGAATGTCAGATCCTGTTGCCGGGTATCGGTAATTCTGCCTTTTTGATTACGTGTGTGTTCGCACAGGGTCATCCCGGCGTCCGTGGCGATGATGGCGGTGGAACAGCGGGTGCCATATGCATCCGATACAATAAGCTGCGCGGATAACATCTTCTCCCACTCATAGGGCACGCCAGTTTCGGGTAGCTGCTCATCTGCGAAGACGGAAGGATCGGACAGAAGATCTGCCAGCGCACTTACATCCTCAGTGGCAGGCTGCCATTGACTGAGCTGTTGTTTCGCCAGCAGGGCTTTTGGCCAGGGCGTGTCGAGCGAGGCATTGCTGAGAACATGCATGCCGGGCGTGACTGGTTGCATTACTGGCTGCGGATAATTGCTCAGGAACAGCAGCTGGTGGCGGTCTGCCAGCAGCAGGTTAAAGGGGGCAAAAGCCTCGCAGCGTTGCAGCAGATCTTTACCGTATTGCTCCGCAGTCGTGCGCAGTACCAGGTAGTCTCTGACAATCAGCCCTCTTGATTGCGGGTTAGCTGGCCCCACGCCCGGCGCCCGGACGTTGGTCAGCGCAGCAAACTGTCCATAGTGATTGCCGCCCAGCCAGGTTCCGCCCTGTTCGAGGTCCTGACCAGCGACTATGCCGCTGTCGTTATTCCAGCTGTGTAATTCTGCTGTTGGCCGGTGCCAGAATTCATCGCGGTTTGCTGCCAGCGTGAGCCAGTGCGTTTGCTCCGGTGACCAGTTAAAAACAATAAGGCACATGCGGTTTGAAATTCCCTGATGGTCCGGAAAATGATTCTGCCAGATTTTGCATCGGCAGGGGTCAGCGATCCTGTTGGCAACAAATAAAAGGGAAATTGATTATTACCGGATGGCAGATCATGGGGAAAGCTGCTCAGAGGGAAGGACTTTTTTAAACGATAGTACAGGAACGGTCTGTTCTAAAAATGAATCTAATTTCCATGCAGGCAAAAATACGTCATGTCGCTATTAGCCCATCTTTAGGGGTCCTGACCTGCCAGATTATTCATTAGGATGGCACGAACGTCCCTAAAAACAATGCCTTGCAATCTAAAAATAAACTTATCATCAGATACCTGGTGTCTGATCCTGCAAGTGCTGATGACGTCTGTATCCATGGTATATCGCGCCATTACAGGGTTTAGTAAGGGTAATTAGCTTTCTGTAACCTTATGTAACTCACTTATTTGTGATTAATTTCACAAAATATTTTCACATCGGTCTTTGCCTGCCAAACTGGTTCTTCGGTACCAGCTTCTCCTGCGATAAACTGAATCCGGAATCCCCTATTTATTCCCAAAAGGAAATAATTGGCACTTCAGGCCAGTTTTTAATCGGGTTTTGGCAATATTTTGGTACTTTGGTACATGAGGTTGGCTATGAAAGATCACGCCGGGCGCAGCTGGCTATGGCGCAATGCTGCAGGCTTTACGCTGCTGGAGATGATGGTGGTGGTTGCCATCGTTGCCATTCTGGCAGCGGTAGCGGTTCCTTCTTATAAGCGTTATGTAGACCGCAGCGTTATTAAAACCGCGCAGTCCGACATTATTGCTCTGAGTCTGAACTACGAAAACTACTATCAGCGCACACTTGCCTATCCGACGTCGGACTATACCGATACCAGCGCCCTGACCACGGCTTTCAGTGGCTGGTCGCCGGCCTCCGCAGCGACAGATTTCGCTTTTTATACCGAAAATGCTGCTGCTACGGCTTATGAGCTTAAAGCTAAAGGTCGCCGCGGTGATCTCGCTGGTTGTGTACTGACACTCAAAAACAATGGTGAACGAACGCTCACAGGATGTTCTTTTGCCAGCGGAGACTGGCTGTGAAGCAAGCCGGTTTTACTCTGGTTGAGCTGATGATCATCTTAACCATTATGGCCATAGTAGCGGTCGTTTCCGTACCACTGACCAGCGGTTGGGTGGACAGTGCCGAAAGGCTGGAAGCTCAGGGTGCGTTAACCGAAGCCTTCGGTCATGCCCGGGGGGCTGCGATAAGAAATGCGATGGGTGCTGCAGGTCAGGATGCTGTTGCCAGGGTATGCCTGGCCAATGGGGCATTACGTGTGTTGCGTGGTACCAGTACTGCAGCAGCGGATTGTGCGACTGGTGCAGGCGTCACCGTATGGCAGAAAAATATCGATGCCGATGTGCAGATTACGCAGGATGGTACGGCATATCAGTGCTCCTGTTTTGATAATCGCGGACTGTTGACTGCTGCTGCCTGTGGCAGCTGTGGAACATCATTTACTTTTACCCTGGCAACCGGGACGGCGGACGATGAAAAAGAAACCATTGTTATCGATTAATCATCGCCACTCAGTCCAGAGCGGAAGTTCAGTGATTGAGGCTATGGTCAGTCTGTTGCTGGCAACCATGCTGATCGTTGGCGCTATGTATATGTCTTCAAAATCGCTGGTGACGCAACGCAATATGCGAATGCAGGAAATTGTCATTGATCAGTTGCGATCTGTGCTGGTGAGTAATCAGTACGCGGGCGCAGATCTGTGCAGCTCAACCCCTCAGGTGACATTACCGGATGGCGATAAGCTCGATGTGACGGTTAATGGTTGCGGCGTACAGAGTGTGGTGAGCGTAAACGGGATTAATGTCACCGACGTACCGGCACCTCTGTCTCTTACAGTGGAGTCTGACAAGTTAGGTGGACTGGTTCGTGTGGGAACGTCGTGGGCATCGCTGTGATGAAAAGTACTTCATTGAATATACAGAAAGGTGTGTCGCTGATCAGTCTGATGATTGGTCTGCTGATATCTATGATGGTTACCCTTGCCTGTATGGTGGTGTACAAAAATCTTATCTACGTAAGTACTGATAACAAAGTGTATGCCGGTTTTGATGGGCGAATTTCACTGGCGGGGCTGGTGCTGGAAAAAAGTATTCAGTCTGCTGGTTTTGGTATTCCCGACGCTTCAGAGGATGACATTAAAATCATTCAGAACGGAACCACACAACAACTTTATTGGCGCTATTCCAATCTCGATGGCAGTGCATATTTCTGTGAGGGTTTTGAAGAGATTACTGTTGCCGACAGCAGTGGTGTTAATTACCGCGAACTGCGCATGATGAGTGCTGCAGCCTGTGATGAAAGCACCGAACTGAGCGCGATGACCTGGACGGTGAATAATTTACTGGCCCGCTGGCGGCTGGGGGATGATCAGGTGGCACAGTATATTACAGATAATAATCGCTTATTTAATTTTAATCTGAGTGAAGGTAAATGCACCTCATTTGGCCGATCTCTGGCTGATGATATGGGCGAACATTACATACTGAAACTCTCAGCACCTGATGCCGCCTATTTGTTTAATCCGGCTGTACCTGTGACGGAAATGGATATCTGTCTCTATAACTTCCACCCGGAAGCAAGCTGAATACTTAAGAGGGAAACAGTATGAAAATCGTCCGCTATTCCCGTCAGAAAGGTATTGCTACCATTCTTGTGGTATTGCTTCTGAGTTTGGCTGTTGCTGCTACGGCGTTCAGCATGATCAACCATAACCGCAACACGCAAACCAAGCAGGTTGCCGTTCATGCTACTACTCATGCCAATAACGGTGCATGGGCAGCGGCGGATACCCTGCGGCTGTTTCTGAAAAATGTAGCGGAAAGTGATCTGTTATTGCTGGAGGGTAATACCTTTTCAATGCAGGTTGGAGATGACACCTCCCGGGTAATGTCGGCAACTGTTCAGTCAGTGACTGCAGATACAGCTGAGCCGGGGACCTATCTGATTAATTCCCTTGTTTCCGCGACTGATAACAGCGCAGAAGCGACAGCACTGATGGATGTTGTTTTCCGTCTGACACCTGGTGAAATTACAGACGTTATTGAGCTTGCTGATTCGGTTATGTTGTCGGGCAATCTTGACATGACTGGTGGCATTCAGATTACCGGCTCTGATGGCAATATGCAGGATCTGAGTGTGGATGGGGATATTCGTATAGACCAGGTCAGCATTAATTCTATTCGCAATACTCAGGCAACCGGCGACGTTTATCTGGGGAGTGGGGCCACGGCTGATTCTATATATTCTAATGGCAATGTAACACTGACTGGATCGGTAACCGTAGGTACAGTCAAAGCTACCGGAACATTTGAAGCTCAATCCGGTTCATCTTCCGTTGACAGTATTTGGGTAAATGGTGACGTCACTCTGGATTCTTCCGGTTCATTCAATTATGTGAATACCCGTTCGAATATTACAACAAACGCCTGGACTACTTTTGGCAGTCTGAGAGCCGGTAAAAATATTGATGCCAAAGCGTTTGGCCAGATTAATTCTTTGGCCTCAAAAGGCGATACCCGCTTTGGAGTTGGTTCTCCGGTTGGTGTGGCCAAAATTGAGGGGAATTTGATTGGATGCGTAGGTGATTATTGGAATGATTTCACCAGTATTGATGTTGGTGGCACAGTATCTTCTGATTGCAGTGAACTGATTATCGGCGGGCAAAACGTCCTTGTGGAAGTAATGGAGGAGGTTAAGCCTGTTGAACTGGAAAAAGTTGTAATTGATGTCTGGGCTCTTAAGTCCAAAGCCAACTATGTTCTGGAATACGATGAAGTCCGGCATGCGCCTATGGCAACCCTGTATAACGTTAACGGCATTCCTGACGGTACTAAATACTATCTGAACAAATATTTTCCGGTGAATAATAGTCAGCATTACGGCTATTTGTGCGAGGCAGACACAGTATCTTACCTTGGTGATCTGTGTGTTGAGCCCGAGCCGGGTCCGGCTATATGTCTCGGCTTTTCCGATCAGAATGATTGCCTTAAATACGATCGCTTGACGGATACCTGGGAATTTAACGGTGCAGCTTTGGCGCCTGGTATTTTCTGGTTTAAAGGTGAGTTGGCGATGGGCACCACCACCACCACAAGTACTCTGATGGCTACGGGTAATATCAGTACATCTGGTGCTTACTATGGTGCGGCGGTTAACTGGTTTGGTTATGACGATATCTGTCTCGGTCAGAATTCCCTGATTCGGGACAAATACGGTGCTAACAGCAGCATGTACCGCAAGTACAGTAATCGCTTTTCCGGATATTACCCAACCAATTTGTGCGACATTGCCAATCAGGAGTATTTGCCGGATTCAGCCGGCAATGCTGGGTTGATCGCCGGCGGCTACGACCCGGATGGTGATGGCAGTTATAGTGGCGGTGATATCAGTCTTTCCGCCAGCAGCGAAGTATGGGGACAGGTTCTGGCTGGTGATGTCATTGCCACTGGCGGCGGTACAGTGATTCACGGTGCTATTACCTCTGCGGCACTGGGTGATGGCAGTGTTGACGGCAATGACGGTAATAAACTGAGTGGCTCGACCACGGTAGAAGTCGATGAGTCAGACACCTATGATGGTGATGAGATTACCGATACATCAGGTGAGACACAATATTCAGGGAACAGGGTTAATGTGGTCTGGGCGCGTTATAACTGATTGAGTGTTGACGTAAGATTATCGTTGCTTCTTATTTAATCTCCCGGCGTTGTCGGGAGCTTCCTTCCGTTACTATCCCCCGTCGTTCATAATGCAGGCCAATTCTTATTGTGTGGCCGTATTCCATGATGATGTTTTTACTCTTTCTTGCTGTGGGTGCGCTGGCCGGTGTACTGGCCGGGCTGTTTGGTATCGGCGGCGGCATGGTGATCGTACCTGTGCTGGTGCTGACGCTGGCTGCGCAGGGGGTGAGTGAAGCGGTACTGACTCATATCGCGGTGGCCACTTCGCTGGCGACGATTGTTTTTACGTCCATCAGCTCAGTGCGCGAGCATCATCGTAAAGGTGCCATCGACTGGTCGCTGGTGCTGATTCTCGGGATTGGTATTGTGCTCGGCACCATGCTCGGTGTGTCGCTGATCACCTCGGTGCCCGGGCCGGTACTGCAGAATATTATCGGTGTGTTTGCGCTGCTGCTGTCGCTGAAGATGTTTTTTGGTATCGAGCCGCCGGGGCAGGGTAAGCGTCCTGGTAATGCCGGGCTGATTACTGCCGGTGGTTTTATTGGTTTCGGTTCTTCCTGGTTTGGTATTGGTGGTGGCACTTTCACTGTGCCTTATCTCACCTGGATGAAAGTACCCATGCGTCATGCGGTAGCAACGTCTGCGGCCTGTGGTTTGCCTATCGCACTGACCGGGGCGATCAGTAATGTGGTTGCCGGCTGGGGGCATGAAGGTCTGCCGCCATGGAGTACCGGTTTCCTGTACTGGCCAGCCATCGTGGGCATTGTGATCACCAGCGTGCCCTTCGCCAAAGTCGGCGCGATTCTGGCGCATCGTCTCGATCAGGCGCTGCTGAAGAAGGCCTTTGCGCTGTTATTGCTGATCGTCGGCTGCAAATTTCTGTTCTTTTAATGGAATTCATCACGGCTTCATCTGTCCGTGTTTAGCTGCTGACTCTGTTTGTGTTACCCAAGGAATAGCGAATGCTCACTTATCCCGATATTGATCCGATTGCCTTTGCCATCGGCCCGTTAAAAGTCCACTGGTACGGACTCATGTATCTGCTGGCTTTTGGCACCGCCTGGGCGCTTGCCAACTACCGCGCGTCCAAGCCGGGTTCCGGCTGGACCAGTGATCAGGTATCGGATCTGATTTTCTTCGGCGCCGTCGGGGTGATTCTGGGCGGGCGCTGTGGTTATGTGCTGTTTTATAACTTTCCGCAGTTTCTCGAAGACCCGCTGTGGCTGTTCCGCGTGTGGGAAGGTGGCATGTCCTTCCACGGTGGCCTGCTGGGTGTGATCGCCGCCATTCTGTATTTCAGTCACAAACATAAGAAAGGCATCTTTGAGGTTGGCGATTTCGGCGCGCCTTTCGTGCCGATTGGTCTGATGTTTGGTCGTATCGGTAACTTTATTGGTGGCGAACTATGGGGCCGGATGGCGGATCCTTCGGTGGTGCCCTGGGCCATGGTCTTCCCCCGTGGCGGAGATGTGCCACGCCACCCATCGCAGATCTATCAGGCCTGTATGGAAGGCTTCCTGCTGTTTGTGATTCTGTGGTTTTACTCCTCCCGGCCACGACCACAGAAAGCGGTCAGTGCAGTATTTTTGATCGGCTACGGGGTTTTCCGTACCATTGCGGAATTCTTCCGCGAACCGGACGCCCAGATCGGCTTCGATCTGCTTGGCTGGGTAACCCGCGGACAACTGCTGAGCCTGCCGATGATTATCGTTGGCATCGTGCTGCTGGTCATCGCCTACCGCAGCCCGAAAACCGGAGAACAGAAAGCATGAAACAATACCTGGATCTGATGCGTCACGTACGTGACCAGGGTGTATTCAAAGAAGACCGTACCGGTACAGGTACCTACAGCTGCTTTGGTTATCAGATGCGCTTTGATCTCAGTGAAGGGTTTCCGCTGGTCACCACTAAAAAGCTGCATCTGCGATCGATTATTCACGAGCTGCTGTGGTTCTTAAGTGGTGATACCAACATCCGTTATCTGAAAGAAAACGGTGTTTCCATCTGGGATGAGTGGGCTGACGAAGACGGAAATCTGGGCCCTGTGTATGGTTCCCAGTGGCGCAGCTGGCCATCCGCTGACGGTCGCCACATCGACCAGATTTCTCAGGTCATTGAGCAATTAAAAAACAATCCGGATTCGCGCCGCATTATTGTTTCTGCCTGGAACGTCGGTGAGCTGGAGAATATGGCGCTGCCGCCGTGCCACGCGTTTTTCCAGTTCTACGTAGCGGACGGCAAACTGTCCTGCCAGCTGTATCAGCGCAGTGCGGATATCTTTCTCGGTGTGCCGTTCAATATCGCCAGCTATGCGCTGCTGGTGCATATGATGGCGCAGCAGTGCGACCTGGACGTTGGCGATTTTGTCTGGACCGGTGGTGACGTGCACCTGTATGCCAACCATCTGGAACAGACTGATCTGCAGCTCAGCCGCGAGCCTCTGCCACTGCCGAAGCTGGTTATTCAGCGCAAACCCGACAGCCTGTTCGACTATAAATTCGAAGACTTTGTCATCGAAGGCTATCAGTCGCATCCTCATATCAAGGCCCCGGTGGCAATCTGATTATCAGACCCCGGCCAGCGTATTTCTGAAATCTGGCCGGAGCTGACCAACCGCCTGTCGTCAGCGGGTACGCCAGTACCTGCCGCAGTGGCCAATTTCCTTGCTGTTTCATTCCTGCATCTATACTTGAAATTCAGTCCTACTGTGAACAAGTGATATGCAACCAACATCAGCGTCACCGGGTATGCCCCTGCTGGTTCTTCGCGACCCTGCCGGGCAGGCTGACAGCCTGCCTGAGTACCACGGTTATCTGTTGCAGGAGTTCAATGAGCCGGAAGAACTTATTCAGGCCGGGCTGACACTGGCGGAAGGGATTATCGTTATTTTCACCGGCGATGACGTACTGGTGCAGCAGTTGCGCAGCGCCTTGCCGGATCTGGCGCTGGTTGCCGTCGCCCCAGCGGTACAGCATATGCCGTTACTGGCCGCAGGTGCGCTGGAAGTCTGTGCCGATCTGCACCATGATCCGGGTTTATTGCACCGCGCCATGGTGCGCCTGCAGGCCGAGCGTATCCGCCGTCTTGGCAGTCACCGCGATGAACTCACCGGGCTGGCCAGTCGCCATCTGATGCACGACAGAGTCCAGCACGCATTGAAACAAAGCCGCCGCCGTAACACCGGCGTCGCTCTCTTCAGCCTTGGCATCAGCCGCTTCCGTATGATCAACGAATTACATGGCCTGCAGGCCGGGGACGATCTGCTGATCGCCTGTGCCCGGCGTCTGCAGTCGCTGCTGCGCTGCTCCGACTCCATCGCGCGTATGGGCGGTGACCAGTTTGCGGTATTGCTGGAACCGGTAACCGATACTGCCTCGGCGCTGGCGGTGGCCGACAAAATCAATGCAGAGCTCAGCCGGCCATTTATTATCCGCGGCCGCGAAGTGTTTATATCTGTGCGTATTGGTATCGAGACTGCCGAACGCAGTGGCCACGATGCCGACAATATGGTGCGCCATGCTGAGCTGGCAATGCATCAGGTGAACAGTGACGACAGCAGCAGCTACCGCCTGTATCAGGATTCCCAGGGGCCGGAAGACAGGGTGCGGGCAGCGCTCGAATCCGGTCTGCATAACGCACTGGAACAGAACGAACTGCGGCTGGTGTATCAGCCTCAGGTCAGTGTCGATGGTGGTGAATTTACCGGCGTGGAAGTGTTACTGCGCTGGGCGCATCCGCTGCTTGGTGATGTGTCGCCGGCGGTGTTTATTCCGGTAATGGAAGAAACCGGTCTGATTGCCCGTTTCGGAGAATGGGCGCTGCGGCAGTCGTGTCAGCAGTTTGCCTTCTGGCTGCAGCAGGGCACAGTACCGCAGAGTGCCAAGCTGTCGGTGAATCTGTCGCCTAAACAATTCTCCCAACCGGATCTGTCGCAGCGGATCTGCAGCGCGTTGACCGATGCCGGCCTTTCGCCGCAGCACCTGACGCTGGAAATCACCGAGAGTACGCTGATGCGCAATATAGCTGCCGGTGTCAGTGTGCTGAACGAATTACGTAATCTCGGGGTCTCGACCGCTATTGATGATTTCGGTACCGGCTACTCTTCTCTCGCCTACCTGAAGGACCTGCCCATCGATTATCTGAAAATCGACCGTATGTTCGTGAAGGACATTGTCAGCTCCAGTCACGATGCTGCCATCGCCAGCTCTATCATTGCACTGGCCCATAATCTCGGGCTGAAAGTCATTGCCGAAGGCGTCGAAGACGAAGAAGTACTGGATGTACTGGAAGTGTTCGGCTGTGATCAGTATCAGGGCTTCTATTACGCCCGGCCGGTGGAAGCCAGTGAGTTGCCGACACTGGTGCGGCGCTGTGCATAACTCTCTGCTGTGAATACCCATCTCTGATTGCGGCGCTAAGCTCCCGCGCCGTTCCTTTCTGTTATCATGACGCGCTCAATCGACGTAGCAGAATGCTGAATCAGCCCAGCTGATTTGAACTAAGTGGAGACGCTGTGAAACTTTCCCTGATCGTTGCTCTGGCACAGAATCATGTCATCGGCATTGATAATAAACTGCCGTGGTATCTGCCCAATGACCTGAAATACTTTAAGCAGGTCACCATGGGAAAAGCCATCATCATGGGCCGTAAAACCTATGAAAGCATCGGCAAGCCTCTGCCTGGCCGCACCAATATCATTATTACCCGCCAGAGCGATTACCAGCCGCCGGGTAAAACCGGCAGCGTGAAAGTGGTGTCGTCGCTGGAAGAAGCCCGCGATCTGGCAGAGAACCTGGCGCTGATCAATGGCCAGAATGAAGCTATGATCATCGGTGGCGCAGAGATTTACACGCAGGCGCTGAACCTTGTCGACCGCATGTATATGACCGAAGTGCATGCCGAGGTGGAAGGTGATGCTTACTTCCCGCAATTCGACCGCAGTCAGTGGCAGGCGGTTGCCCGCGAAGATTTCAGTGCCGAAGGTGGCAATCCTTACGACTACAGTTTTGTGGTGTACGAACGCGCCTGAGCGCTGAATATTCCCCGTTAATTCGCCGGGCGAACAAGACCTTTTCTGCCCGGCTGATTACACCTTTGCCTCTTAAAGCGGCGGCTGAAACCCGGTAAAAAGTACCGTCAGGATAATTAATAAGGAGAGTGGCAGATGTCTGCCCTGAGTATTTTTGCCGGAGCCGAAGCGCTGCAGCATATCCGTGATCATGGCCTCAGTGCGGATGATATTGAGATGGTGCTGGGCGCCTCCGGTGGCCCGAAGTGGATCTGTCTGGCAGCCATCGACCGTTATCTTATTTCCGAATGGTTTTCTGACCGGCAAAAGCCTCTGCACCTGCTCGGGACGTCTGCCGGTGGCTGGCGTCTGGCCTGTTACGCCCGTAGCAATCCACTGGCAGCCCACAGGCGTTTTCAGGAAGCTTATATGGGGCAGAATTATTCGGCCAGGCCGTCGCCTCAGGAAGTGGGTCAGGAATGCCGGCATATTCTTGCTGAAATTCTGCAGGCCGAAGCCGGTACGGATATCACCGGCGAAGAAGAAATTATTAATCACCCGGTGATGCGCTATAACACTCTGGTTACCCGTTGCCGCGGCCTGGGCGCATCAGAGAATAAAGTGCTGCAGGCGTTAGGGATGGCCGGCGCCATGGCGTCCAATCTGGTGGCGCGCAGTGCTATGCGCCCGTGGGTTGAGCGGGTATTTTTTCATCACGGTGAAAAGCCACCGATTGATCATTTTCCGCATTTGCCTGCACGCCATGTGCCGCTGAGCAAAGACAATCTGGGGCCAGCGATTCTCGCCACCGGCGCTATTCCTCTGGCGATTTCCGGCGTACACAATATTCCCGGTGCACCCAAAGGTGCCTATCGCGATGGCGGAATTACCGACTATCAGTTTGACCTGCCGGTGATGCCGGAAAAAGGCTTTGTGCTGTACCCGCACTATTTTGCCAAAGCGCCGATAGGTGGCTGGTTTGATAAAAAACTGACCTGGCGGACGTCTTCCCGCGATTACTATAAACGTACGATTATTATCGCGCCGTCGTGGGAGTTCGCTGCAAAACTGCCCGGTGGCCGTATTCCCGATCTGCAGGATTTCTATCAGTTCCCGGATTACAGCGAACGGCGCAAACGCTGGGATATTGCTGCTGCAGCCTCTGAACAACTGGCAGAAGAATTAAAAGATATTCACGACAACCAGCGTTGGGCACAAGTGGCGCAGCCACTCCCATGGTAATGAAAAGGTAGAAAGAAGCGCAGCCAGTCCCATGGTAATGAAAAGGTAAAAAGAAGCGCAGCCTCTTCAGTGTTAGAGAAACGGTAGAGGGTTACTGTTATAAACGGAATTCGTACGTCAGTTCGAACGGCTGCTCGCGGATAGTCACTCCAGCCGGAAAAGAAGCAAATGGCGCACTGTCGCGGATGGCCTGTAACAGGGCATCGTTCAGTTCCCGGTGCGGCGATGGTCGGATAATTTCTGCACTCTGCAGTGTGCCATCCTGAGTAATGGTTAACTGCGCACTGACCGGCCCCTGTTTTTTCAGAATACGCGCAGCCTGTGGATACTGGATGGCAGCGAGAATTTTTTCACGCTGTTCGGCCTGGTAGGCTTCCATCTGTTGTGCCTGTTGCTCTTCGTTTAAGGGCGCGGCTTTGATGGACGATGGTGGTTGTGGCGCCGGTTCTTCCTGCTGTGGCTGATTATCCAGAGTGAAGCGGTAATAGACCGTCAGTGGCCATTGTTCACCGGCCAGAGTTTCCGGCACCTGTGTTGTGGCAACCGCTTTTTTCAGGGCCCGTTCCAGTTCCTGAGTCAGCAGGGTACCTACCCGGTTGTCGCGTACGCGCAGGTTGGTGATCTGCTGATCACGCTGCAAAGTAAAGTCCAGCTGCGCCAGCCCCTGCTGGGAAAACTGTCGCGCCCAGCCAGGATAAACCACCTCTTCTGTGGTGGCGCGTTGCAGTTGCCACTGCAGCAGCTGCAGGTAATAACTCTGCTCCCGTGTCAGCGTGATGGCGGTTTTTCGTTCCCCTAATGCGTTGCTGGTTTTTCCGACCAGCGTTTTTGCCTGATCCGCTGCCGCATACAGCTGGGCATTGCGCAGCTCATTATCGCGCTGCAAAACAATGCGCTCAGCCTCGTCGGTTGCCGCCTGGATTTTTTCCTGACGCTGGCGTTCTTCTTCCTGTTGCTGCTTTACCCGGGCAGCCTCTTCCAGCTGTTCCTGTTGCTCGCGCAATCGTTGTTCCTGCGCCCGTTGCTCAGCCTGCTGTCGTTGCAGTTCCAGCGCCCGGGCTGCGGCCAGTTGCTGCTGACGCTGACGTTCTTCGGCTTGCTGGCGCGCTTTTTCCGCGGCCTGCCAGGCGCTGAACAACGACAGGCGCTCAGCGGGTAAGGGGTGATTAAACAGCTGGCTGAAGTGTTGCTGGCGCAGGGTTGTTTCCCCAATGCCCAATATCTGCTGACGGAATTCCCGCGACGGTGGCAGTTTGCCAATCCAGGTGCTGAGCAGCAGATTAAACAATCCGGCATCGCTGGTCTGCACGGCGGTTTCGCGGTTGAGCAGTACCCGGGTGGCTCCGCCCTGAGTACCTTCGCCCTGAATACCTCCTTCAGAGATACTTTCGCCTGGGGTGTATTCAATACGGATTTCATCGCCGTTGCGCAGATCTTCCTTAAGCAGCGAGGTAAACGTCGCCAGCGCGGCGCGCGTGTCTTCAGTTAAGGCGTTGAGGTCATTATTGATGGCGATATTGTTCTGCCATTGAGCCGTCCACTTACGTGGTGACCAGCGCTCAGCAATGACCACGATCTGCATGGTTCGGCTGGTTGACGCGGCGTAGATGTAATCAGGGTCTGATGAAGACTGTGGCAGCCAGAGCCCGGCCAGATAGTAATCGCGGGTTAACTGTTGATAGACGGCGGAGCCATTCAGCACAAGCTCCTGCGCGCGGACATGGGCTGTGCTCAGTAACACCAGCAAAGGTATTAACCAAACGGCGGAAAAAGCGGCCGGGCGCAGCATCTGTTCACACTCCTGTGGGTATCTTTACCGGACCTTTTTAGTCTGCCTGCCGATGGTAAGGCGGGTGCAGGTGTTTCAGGCCAAAGGGTAAATACGCCGTCATCCTGTTTATGACGTAACCAGCCGAAGTATAGCAAAAGGCTTTGCTGAAGAGAGCCGGGCAGTGTGCATAAGTAACGCAGAACGCGGAGTGTTCGCTTTGCCGCGTTTTTCAATACGGAGCGGCCCCGGCTGATGCGCCGGGGCCGACAGGTGTGGTGTTAAACCGCAGCCGCTGCGGCGCCGTTGCGACGGTCTTTGCGCAGTACCGCCCAGGTGAACAGAGTGGCAGTAATAAACATCACCAGACTGTAGACACTCGGCGCGATGGACATCTCGGCACTCTGCAGAATCCCGGTGGTGATCAGCAGAGCCAGGGTTCCGTTCTGCAGGCCGACTTCGAGGCTGATGGTGCGCGCCTGCTTCTGACTGTGCAGCAACCAGCGACCGGCCAGATAGCCGAGCAGCATGGTGGACAGATTCAGCGCCAGCGCCGCCGGGCCGGCAATCAGTACGTAATCAACCAGCCTGCCGCCCAGTTTGAATGCGATAACGGCAATCACAATCGCCAGTACTGCGACGGAAAAACGCGAAATAACCGGCTCCATACGTTTGGCAAAGTGTGGCCATTTTGCCCGGATCGCCATGCCCACAATCACCGGAATCACGGTAATCACAATCAGCTGCAGCCAGGTTTTCACCAGTGGCAGTTCAAAATGGGTACCGCCATCGGCGTAATGATTGATCGCCCATACGGTCAGCAGCGGAATGGTAAACGGCGTAACAAAGCCGATGACAGCCGTCAGTGACACCGACAGACCGGTATCCGCTTTGGCCAGGTAACTGTATAGGTTGGAGGTGGTACCACCGGGGCAGAGCGACAGAATAAACAGCCCGATAGCGACTTCGCCGTGCAGTCCGCTGATTTCAATAATGGCAATGGCGATCAGTGGCAGCAGTGCCATCTGACACAGGGCACCGATAAAAAAGCCTCTCGGCTGGCGGAATACGCGGCGGAAATCTTCCGGTGTCAGGCCGAGGCCAACACCCGCCATAATCAGGATAAGGGCGATCGGTAAACCGATCTGAATCAGGTTAAGAATCATCTGCTGCGCCTGCTTGTTATTTTTGTTTTATTTTTGCCGGCGCTGTCTGTGATCAGCGGCCGGTCGGATTGTCCTACCTTAGCAGAGAACAGCGACTGGGTGGCATAGCGGGAAAAGTAAAGAAGGTAAAGAACGCCGCGGGAGACCGACATTTGTCTCTTTTGGCTCAGCTGCCGCGATAAAAGCCTTTTACCTGCTGCCAGAGATTAAATTCCAGCAGCTCATTGAGCTGTTTGCAGCGCCGTTTGGCTTCGTCGCGCCCGGTTCTGTCGGCGGCATTCTGCTGAGCGCGGCTGGCCCAGATAATCCAGTTGCCGTCGCTGGTGGTGTTCATGGCGATGGTGGGAAACAGGGCTTTCAGATGTTGCAGGCAATCCGTCTGTTCTCTGTGTTCTTTCCACAGATTCAGCACCAGCCAGCCGTCTTGCTGCAGGTGCGCTGCGCACATCTTAAGAAAATCCGGCTGCAGCACCAGCGGGTCGAGTCCTTCGGCCTGATACAGGTCGGTGATCAGGAGGTCACACTGAGCAGCCGTCACGGTGGCCAGATAATGGCTGGCATCCATAGTGAAGGTCTGCAGGCGTGGGCTGCGCGGCAGACCAAAATACTGCCGCGCAACCTGAAATACGGCCGCGCGTACATCCACCGCGGCGATCTGTGCCTCGCTCAGACGTTCGTGCAGCACGGTGGCCAGAGTACCGCCGCCGGTGCCGAGCAGCGTGATATTGCGGATGGCTGTGATGTCATCGTAGCGGGTGAGTACACCGAACATGCAACGGGCGTAATCGTGCTGCAGAATCAGCGGATCTTTTTTCAGCTGGCAGCTCTGTTCGTCGGCGGTGCCGAAACTCAGAAAGCGTTTGTTGCCATCATCGAAGACCAGCAGTGGGCCAAACTCGTCGTAACGGCGGTGTATTTCCCGCCCGAGGTGGCCCAGCGTGTTAAGCACATCTTTCACAGGCTTTTGAAAAACACCTTGGAGTTACGCTGCCAGTTGTACAGCTGCTGACGTTCCTGCGGCAGTTGATCAACGGAGCCGGCGACAAAGCCGTGCTCAACAAACCAGTGCGCGGTGCGGGTTGTGAGCACGAACAGCTGCTCGTGCTGACGCCGGCGTGCTTCCTGTTCGATCTGTTCCAATAAGCGCTGGCCGCGATTCGTCCCGCGGTAATCCGGGTGCACAGCCACACAGGCAAGTTCTGCCTGATGATCGGAATAGGGGTACAGTGCGGCACAGGCAGTGATCATGCCGTCACGCTCGATAACATAAAAACGGTGTACTTCGTTTTCCAGTAACTCACGTGAGCGGTGCACCAGAATGCCTTTTTCTTCCAGCGGGGTAAGCAGCTCGATGATGCCGTTAATGTCATCGGTGCGGGCGGCGCGCAGCTGGTCGTAAGCGAACTGACTGACCAGGGTACCGCTGCCTTCGCGGGTCAGCAGTTCCTGCAGCAGGGCGCCGTCGGTGATGTGGCTGACGATATGCACACGGGGTACACCATGGCGTACGGCGTGCAGGGCACACTGTGCCTGACGACGGCTTTCATCCTGCAGATGGTGCAGCTGATCTTCCAGATCAACGCAGGTCAGCTCTTTCATAAAGCCTTCGTCTTCCGCCGGCAGACCGTCTTTCATACCCATCAGAATCAGTTTATCCGCGCGCAGGGCAATGGCGGCGTTCTGTGCCACGTCTTCCACGCTGAGGTTAAACATTTCACCGGAGGGCGAGTAACCGGTATTCGACAGCAGCACGATATTGCGCTGCTTCAGCTGTTCGGCGATGGCCTGATGATCCACCCGGCGGACTTCGCCGGTGTGCTGGAAGTCGACACCATCGATCACACCTAACGGTTTGGCGGTGACGAAATTGCCACTGACCACACGGATGCGGGCGCCGTGTAACGGGGAATTCGGCAGACCCACCGACAGCAGGGATTCTACATCGGCCTTCACCATGCCGACGGCGGCTTTCACAGCATTCAGTGCTTCGCGGTCGGTAATGCGCATGTCGTTGTGAAAACGGCTCTGGATATCGAGTTTATTCAGCACCGCATCAATCTGAGGACGGGCGCCGTGTACCAGTACCAGGCGTACACCAAGACTGCTGAGCAGGGCTATGTCCTGCACAACGTTGGTGAAGTTTTCGTCATCGATGGCATCGCCTTCAAACATAATGACAAAGGTTTTGTCACGGTGGGCGTTGATATAAGGCGATGACTGACGGAACCAATGGACGTAATCGGTCGGGTTCACTGAAAATCCTTATAAAGAGAATGCTTTGATTTAATCACGGCTGTCCTTCAGGCAGAAGTCTTCGATTAAGCGGCGGATCAGAGACACACACGGGTCGATCTGACTGTGCTCGAGAAATTCATCAGGCTGGTGGGCCTGATCAATACTGCCCGGGCCCAGTACCAGGGTCTCGATGCCCATGTTCTGCAGGAAGGGTGCCTCGGTTGCGTAATTCACGGTGATGGCGCTGTGGCCGGTTAAGCGTTCTGCCGCAGCTACCAGTGGGCTGGTCTGGGCGGTTTCGAACGGCTCCACGCCGGGAAACAGCGGCGTGTATTCCAGCGTCACCTGATTCTGTTCAGCGATTGGCGTCAGACGGCGTTGCAGTTCTTCGCGCAGCTGGTCGTTACTCATGCCTGGCAGAGTACGTAAATCGAAGGCCATTTCACAGGCGCCACAGATGCGGTTAGGGTTATCGCCGCCGTGAATGCAGCCGAAGTTCATGGTTGGTGTCTGTACGGCAAAATGCGCGTTCTGATAATTCTGCGCCAGTTCCAGACGGAAATTCTGCAGCTCGGCCATCACCGGCAACATAGCGTCCAGCGCGTTGATGCCTAATGCCGGGTTGGACGAGTGTCCGGCTTTGCCGGTCAGGCGGATACTTTCCATCATAATGCCTTTATGCGCACGCACCGGCACCAGGCTGGTGGGCTCGCCGACCACGGCATAGCGGGCCTTGGGAATTCCCTGGGCGGCCAGCGCCCGGGCACCGCTCATCGCGCTTTCTTCATCGGCGGTGGCAAGAATCATCAGCGGCTGTTTGAAATCGGCGTTGCGGTAATCGGCAACGGCTTCCAGCACCAGCGCGAAGAAACCTTTCATATCGCAGGTGCCGAGGCCATAAAAACGCTGATCGCGTTCGGTCAGTTTGTGCGGGTCGGATTGCCAGCGATCCGGATTGCACGGCACGGTATCTGTGTGGCCGCTGAGCACCAGACCACCATCGCCTTTGCCCATGGTAGCCAGCATATTGGCTTTGCCCGGTTCCCCGGCAATGGGCAGAACTTCGGTGTGAAATCCCAGCGACTCGCACCAGTCCGCCAGCAGAACAATGACTTCCAGATTGCTTTCGTCGAGCTCCGGCAGCGAAGAACTGATACTGTTAGTGGCAATCAGCTTTTCAAGTCGTGATAACAGGCTGGGCTGATGTTGGGAATTCATATCTGTCCTTGCTCAGTTGTGGGACAATGGCGCCATGACTAAAGAAACCGAACTCAAACTACGGCTGCAGCCACAAAGCTTAGACGCGCTGGCGCAGTTTCTTAATACCCGGGCTCAGGCTCAGGGCCATTCTACGTTGAAAAACTGGTATCTGGATACACCAGAGGCCGGGCTGGCACATGCCCGCTCAGCCCTGCGTATCCGCCAGCATGACAGCGGCTTTGAACAGACGCTGAAAACCCGCGGCAAAAGTGTCGCCGGGTTGCAGCAGCGTGGTGAATGGAACTGGGATATCCCTGAAGCGAAACTCAACACCGATTACCTGACCGCCGCCGACGTTGCGCAGCACTGGCCGGCTGATATTGACGTCAGCCAGCTGGGCGAAGTATTTACCACCCATTTCGAACGCAGCGCCTGGCTGTGGACGCTGGATAACTGCAGCGCTGAAGTGGTGATCGACAAGGGCGAAATCCGTGCCGGCAGCCGCAAGCTGCCGTTATGCGAAGTCGAGCTGGAACTGAAAGACGGTGATGCCGCCGGTCTGTGGCTGATGGCTGAAGAACTGGTGCAACAGGTACCGCTGTGGCTCAGCGATGTCAGCAAAGCCGAACGCGGATACCGTCTTGCCGGCCTCAGCCGTCAATGGCAGGCACAGCCGCAGATCAGCGCCGATATGGATCTGGCCGCGGCATTGCCGGAGTTGCTGCATTACGAATTTCTGCAATTCAAACGTGCGCTGGAAGCCTGTCTGTGGGATGGCAAAACGACTTCCGCCAATATCCTCTACAGCCACTGGCAGGGTCTGCGCAGCCTGCCGACCATGGCTGGCAAAGTACTGAAACGCAAACAGACCAAAGCCCTGCGCGAAGCACTGGATCAGTTTGAACAGCCGCTGGCACAACTCGAAGTACTGGGTCAGCTGGAAGGCTATCTGCAGGTGGCTGATGACGAAGTGGACGTCAGCACCGAACTGGCCGAAGTGAAAGCCCGGCAACAGCAATTAATCAGCGATATTCTGAGCAGTGTGTCACTGGCCCATGCTTTGCTTCAGTCAGCCGCTGAACTTTTCCGTTTGCCGTCACTCAGTGAGGGCGCGGAAAACGCGCTGCACTGGTTGCGTCATGGCCTGATGCAGCATCGCGAGCTGATGCCACATCTGCACAGCGAACGGCCACAGAATGCGGAAAAATGGCGCAGCCTGTTGCCTCAGTGTCTCACATTGCAGCAATTACTGGATTACACCCGGGCATTGCCGAAGGCCAGTAAAGGTCTGAACATCGGCGATGGTACCCTGCGTCTGCTGGGCGATATGAACGCCGCACAGTCCTTGCTGAAACGGCCATGGCCGCTGCCTGACGTGGATGGCTTGCGTAGCGCCGATGAATACACGGAGTGGGCAATGGAGCACCTGAACCAGCTGGCGCGGCAGGTGTAACAGCGCCGGCAGAAACAGACAGTAAGCCTAAGGCAAAGCAGACCATCAGGAGAAACGGATATGCAGGCGCAAGCGGATCGCCAACTGACGTTGCAGTCGCTGATTGACGATCTTCACCGACAGCAATTGCTGAACGATGACGACTATCAGCTGGCGCTCAGTATCCGTCGCAAACAGGATGAAGTGAATCTGCATCCGCTGACCCTGCTTGGCCGTCAGGGCTACGCCGATGCCCGCCGTCAGGGCAAAGTGCTGAATGAGCATGTGCTGACCGAATGGCTGGCAGAGCAGAACGACATGCAGTGCGTGCAGATCGACCCACTGGAAGTGGACGTCACCAAAGTCACTGACCTGATGTCTTACGCCTTTGCAGAACGTCACCGTATTCTGGCGGTGAAAGTTCAGCCGGATACTGTTGTCGTGGCCTGTGCTGAACCACGTGTCAGCGGTTGGATTGCCGATCTCGAACACGTCAGCCGTCGTCAGGTACAGCGCGTGCTGGCCGCTCCGTCTGATATCGAACGCTACCGGGTGGAGTTTTATCAGTTGGCCAGCTCGGTCAGCCATGCCCGTCAGGCGCATCGCGACGCCAGTTCGATGCACAACCTCGAATCCATGCTGGAACTGGGCAAAGCCAAAGCGCCGGATGCTAATGACGAACACATCGTCAATATTGTGGACTGGCTGCTGCAATACGCTTTTGATCAGCGTGCCAGTGATATTCATATTGAACCCCGCCGTGATACCGCCCATGTACGCTTCCGCATCGACGGCGTGCTGCACAATGTTTATGACCTGCCGGCGCAGGTGGGTCTGGCAGTACTGGCGCGGATCAAGTCCCTCGGGCGGATGAATATCGCCGAAAAGCGCCGCCCTCAGGACAGCCGTCTGAAAACCAAAACCCCATCTGGTCAGGAAGTTGAACTGCGACTGTCGACCATGCCCACCGCCTTTGGCGAAAAACTGGTGATGCGGGTATTCGATCCGGACGTGCTGGTGCGCAGCTTTTCTGAGCTGGGTTTCGGTAAGGAAGACAACCGCCGCTGGAATCAGATGACGGGTAACAACCACGGCATCGTTTTCGTGACCGGCCCCACCGGTTCCGGTAAAACCACCACACTGTATTCCACCCTGAAGCAGCTGGCGACGCCGGAAGTGAATGTCTCCACCATCGAAGATCCGATCGAAATGGTGGAGCCGTCGTTTAACCAGATGCAGGTACAGCACGGTATTGATCTGACATTTGCCAGCGGTGTGCGGGCGCTGCTGCGTCAGGACCCGGACATCATCATGGTGGGTGAGGTGCGCGATCTGGAAACCGCTGAAATTGCGGTGCAGGCAGCACTGACCGGCCACCTGGTGTTATCCACCCTGCACACCAACGATGCACCATCGGCGTTCACCCGTCTGCTGGAACTGGGGCTGCCCGCCTATCTCATCCGTTCCAGTGTACTGGGGGTCATGGCGCAGCGTCTGGTACGGACACTGTGTCCGCATTGTAAGGTGCAGCATAAGGTGGATGAGAAAGCCTGGAAGCAGCTGACCGCTCCCTGGTTGGTAAAAACCCCTGAGCATGTCTATGGTGCTAAAGGGTGCCTCGAATGTCGTGGCACCGGCTATATGGGGCGTATGGGTATCTATGAAGTGATGCCGGTAACGGACACTCTGGAAGCCCAGATTCATGATCAGATGGACCACGCCAAGCTGCGTCAGGCGGCGATGAAAGAAGGCATGCACAGTCTGCGTCTCAGTGGCGCGCACAAAGTGGCGGCCGGTTTGACCACCATTGAGGAAGTGATGCGGGTCGCACCGCTCAGCCGTGGTGGCGGATGATGTTCGTGCCGGCTGCCTGATAATGCCGCTTACAGCACAGACCGTGGCATGAATAGCCGCTATACTTACCGCACGTAAAAAATAATGACATTTTATAAGGACTTTTTGTGAGCGACAGTGTGCCACCGATAATTGATCTGGAAGCCTCAGGCTTTGGTCGCGGCAGCTACCCTATTGAAGTCGGGTATGCGCTGGAAGACCGCCAAACAGTCAGTTATCTGGTTAAGCCCGCCAGTGACTGGCAGCACTGGAGCGAAGAAGCTGAGCAGATTCACGGCATCTCCCGCGATCTGCTGCAGGAAGAAGGCCTTACGCCACGGGAAATCGCGCTGAAGATGAATGAAAATCTGCGCGGTAAAACCCTCTATTCCGATGCCTGGAGTTACGACACTTCCTGGATGGGACGCCTGTTTGATGAGGCTGGCCTGATTCAGCGCTTCCGCATCGAAACCATCAACCGCATTCTCACTCCTGAGCAGATGGAAGCCTGGTACGACACCAAGAAAGATCTGTGGGATGAGTTTGGCGTACAGCGCCATCGCGCCGCCAACGATGTGCGGGTGCTGCAGGAAACTTTCCAGCGCGTCGTCACCGCGTATCCAACCTGAAGCTGATGAACACCATCAGTGCCGAAAATCAGCTCGATGGTGTTATCCGTGCTGTGCACAGCGGCGCGGTCAACGATGAGATAGAAATCGTTCTGCGTGGTGGTCAGCCGGTCGCGGTGACCGTGACCCGGGCCAGTACGACGGCTATGCAGCTGGTTGCCGGGAAACGGGTAACTGCTCTGTTACCCGCCAATCAGATTATTCTCTCCGCCCGCCAGGGCACAGAATTCAGCGCTGATAATCAACTTACCGGTGTGGTCAGTGCGCGTCGTGATGGTGCTGTCAGTTGTGAAATTGATGTGCAGGTCGGTGATGGGCTGACACTGACGGCAATGCTGACGGAAGGCAGTGCCGGGGAGATGGCGCTGAGCGAAGGGGTCTTCGTCAACGCCTGGTTTAATGCTGCCAATATGATTCTGTTCTGCGCTGAATAACGTGTTCAGCGCCGGTAAGAATCAGCGCTTATAAAAATCACCTTTCTTCACCCCCTCTTCCGGTGGGCGCGACTTAAAGCGTTTATGCAGCCACAGATACTGGCTTGGATGCTGACGGATCTGCTGCTCGAGAAAGGCATTGGCCATACGGGCATCTTCGACATCGTCGCCGCTGGGAATCGGCAGGGCATCGTGCACTGTTATGTCATAGCCGGAGTTATCTTCACGGCGGAAGTAGGTCATCGGCAGCACCACGGCATTACCGGCTTTGGCGATACGTGAGGTGGCAGTAATGGTGGCGGTCGGAATACCGAAGAAGTCGACAAAGATACTGTTCTTACGACCGAAATCCTGATCCTGTGCATACCACAGCACACCCTGTTTTTTCAGTGCGCGGATAAAACCGCGGATATCCTTACGGGTAAAGCAGTCTTCGTATAACTGCTCACGACCACGCTGCACCACGTAATCCATCGCCGGATTATCCTGCGGGCGATAGCTGATGTAGGCGTCGATATGATTGGTGATCAGCGCACCGGATAAATCCAGCATGGAGTAATGACCACCAAGTAACAGCACACCGCGGCCAGCGGCCTGCGCCTCTTTAATTTTTTCCAGTCCGTGAAAGTGTGTGCGGCTGAGCAGAAAATCGCGTGGACGGAACCAGGCGATCATGGTTTCCATTACGCCAATGCCATTGTCGATAAAGGTCTGACGCACCAGAGCAGCCTGTTCGGAGGCGGATTTTTCCGGGAAGCACAGACCGATATTTACTTCGACAATATGACGGCGGCCACGGGCCAGACGGTACAGGAATAAACCGATACCGCGGCCAATCAACAGCTGCGCTTTGTAAGGCAGCATGGTCGCCAGTTTAATAAACAGCACCCCCAGCCATACCGGCCAGTATTTCGGTTTCAGTAACTGCTTTGGCATGTCACTGAAAAATCCCTTTCTGTCAGCCATTCAGCCAATCCATATATTGCTTAACACCTTCTTCAACCGTGGCGAAGCCGTCTTCATAACCGGCGGCGCGCAGAGCGCTGATATCGGCTTCAGTGAAGCTCTGATAGGCACCTTTCAGATGATCCGGGAATGGCATGTATTCTTTGCGGCCGTTGATGCCTTTGTCTTTGTGCCAGCTGATCACGGCATCGGCAACATCGTTGAAGCTCTGACAGTTGCCGGTACCCAGGTTGTAAATGCCGCTCTTGTCCGGGTTAGCCCAGAACCACAGGTTGACCTTAACCACATCGCCAACAAAGACAAAGTCACGGCGCTGTTCGCCATCACCGTAACCGCCGCTGCCACCGAACAGTTTGCAGATGCCGTTATCTTTGATCTGGTTGTTGAAGTGGAACGCCACGGAAGACATGGAGCCTTTGTGCTGTTCACGTGGGCCGTAGACATTGAAGTAGCGGAAACCGACCACCTGGCTTTTGAATAATTCAGGCTGAGTGGCCTGCAGGTTACGCACGTACTGGTCAAACTGCCATTTGGAGTAGCCGTAAACGTTCAGCGGTTTTTCGTGCTGACGCTCTTCTTTAAAGACGTCGCTGCCGCCGTAAACTGATGCACTGGAGGCGTACAGATAGGCGATGCCTTTGGCCAGACAGGCGTGCAGCAGGGTTTTGGAATATTCGTAGTTGTTTTCCATCATAAATTTGCCGTCCCACTCAGTCGTGGAGGAACAGGCACCTTCGTGGAAAATCACTTCAACGTTGTCGAGAATACCGTCGTCGTTTTTTACCCGGGCGAGAAAATCGTGCTTATCCAGATAATCGGCAATGTCGCAGTCGCTGATGTTGTAAAACTGTTTACCGTCGGTCAGATCATCGACCACGATGATGTCTTTACGGCCCTGCTCATTCAGGGTTTTAACAATGTTGCTGCCGATAAAACCAGCGCCGCCGGTAACGATGATCATGCTTCACTCTCCTGAATTTTCTTAACAATGGCTGAGGTTGAGCAGTTGTCTTTAAAGCTCAGAATAATCACCTCGCCGCCGTTGGCCTGCACACACTGACCACCGGCAATATCTTCAACTTTATAGTCGCCGCCTTTTACCAGAATATCCGGCAGCACGCGGCAGATAAGCCGCTCCGGCGTGTCTTCGCTAAAAGGTACAACCCAGTCGACGCTTTCCAGTCCGGCCAGCACCGCCATACGGTGATCCAGCGGATTGATCGGCCGCTGCGGGCCTTTTAAACGGCTGACCGATTCGTCGGAATTTACTGCGACTAATAAACGGCTGCCCAGCGCTTTGGCTTCTTTCAGATACTGTACGTGGCCGGGGTGAATAATATCGAAGCAGCCGTTGGTCATCACCAGAGTTTCACCGCGGGCACGGGCTTCTTCAACCAGCAGCAACAGGCTCTCTTCATCAAACAGTCCGGCGCCCTGATTGTTCTCGCTGCGCAGTTCACGGCGCAACTCTTCGGTGGAAACCGTCGCGGTGCCCAGTTTGCCCACCACAATACCGGCAGCCGTGTTGGCCAGTACGGTGGCTTCTTCAAAACTCTGACCGGCAGCCAGCGAAGCTGCCAGTACAGAAATCACAGTATCGCCGGCACCGGTGACATCAAACACTTCGCGTGCTTTGGTCGGCAGGTGGAAAGCGTCTTTGTCTTTCTGTACCAGGGTCATGCCTTTTTCACTGCGCGTCACCAGTACGGCCTGCAGATCATAATCACTGATCAGGGTACGGGCTTTGGCGACCAGAGTGTCGTCATCTGCGGCCGGGCCAACCACGGCTTCAAACTCACTTAGATTCGGGGTGATCAGACTGGCGCCACGGTAACGTTCAAAGTCGGTGCCTTTCGGGTCGACCAGAATGTATTTACCGGCGCGCCGGGCGGCGTTGATCAGATACTGGGGATTGCTCAGTGCGCCTTTGCCGTAGTCGGACAGGATCACCACGTCGGCATTGGGCAGGCGTTCATCGAAGTCACTGTTCAGGCGGCTCAGATCGGCGGCGTGAAAGGCTTCTTCAAAGTCGAGACGGATCAGCTGCTGATGACGGCTCATGACCCGCAGTTTGGTAATGGTTGGCAGCTGTGGGTGTTGCAGAAAACAGCAGTCTACTTTGGCCGCGGTCAGAATCGTGCGCAGGGCTTCGCCGTTGTCGTCGTCGCCGGTGAGACCCAGCAGATCGACGCCGGCTCCCAGCGTAGAAATGTTCAGAGCAACGTTACCGGCACCGCCGGCGCGGTTTTCGATTTCCTGAATTTTAACCACGGGAACCGGTGCTTCCGGTGAAATCCGCGACGTGGGCCCCTGCCAGTAACGGTCGAGCATGACATCGCCAAAGACCAGCACCCGGGCCTGATGAAAATCTGGGGTTTTAACATCCATTAGACAGTATCTTTTGAATCAGGAAATAAATTTGCTGCGGAGTTTATCACAGGCCGCGGGTCAGACGCAGAACCTGCTTGTGATATGATGCCGCAACTTTTTCACATGGCAGCAATGGGCGGCAGAAGTCTCGTGGCACGCATTCTCTACACCCTGTTATTCACTCTGTTGTTACCGGTTTTCGTTGCCCGCCTGTGGTGGCGTGGACGTAAAAATCCCGGCTATCGCCGCCGTATCGGTGAACGCTTTGGTCGCCTGCCCCACGCTCCGCGTCCGAATGGTTTATGGGTGCATGCCGTTTCGGTAGGCGAAACTCTGGCCGCTGCGCCTTTTGTAAAAGCCTTTCAGCAACAGTATCCGGACGTGTCGGTGATTATGACCACCACCACGCCGACGGGTTCAGAACAGGTGCGGCGTCTGTTCGGTAATTCGGTGTTCCACATGTATATGCCGTATGACCTGCCGCTGTTTCTCAACCGCTTTCTGCGCACTCTGAAACCGGGTCTGCTGGTGGTGATGGAAACCGAGCTGTGGCCGAACCTGCTGGCCGCCTGCCAGGCCCGGCATATTCCGGTGGTGCTGGCCAATGCCCGCATGTCAGAAAAATCCGCCCGTGGTTATGAAAAGTTCTCTGCCCTGACCCGGCCAATGCTGCAGCGTCTGGCCATGGTAGCGGTACAGAATCCGGTGGATGGTGAACGCTTTGTGCAGCTGGGGCTGCCGGCTGATCGTATGGAAGTCACCGGTTCGGTAAAATACGACGTGACGGTACCGGCCGGTATACACGATAAAGGCCGTGCACTGCGTGCCGAGTGGGGCGGACAGCGCACTGTGCTGGCGCTGGCCTCTGGTCATGGCGGAGAAGATGAACTGTTACTGGATCTGTATCCGCGTCTGCAGGAAGCTGTTCCTGATCTGCTGTTATTGCTGATTCCGCGTCATCCGGAGCGCTTTGAAGCCGTAACCAATGCGGTACGCAGCCGTGGCTTGCGGGTGCAGCGCCGCAGCAGCGGCAGTGCCTCTGAGCAAACGCAGGTTTATGTAGCCGACACCATGGGCGAGATGCTGCAGCTGTTAGCCGCCGCCGATCTGGTGCTGGTCGGTGGCAGCCTGATTGCCCACGGCGGTCATAACCCTATTGAACCGGCAGCGCTGGGTAAAGCCACCCTGATTGGCCCGCACCATATGAACTTCGCGGTGATCGTCGATAATCTGCAGAATGCCGGCGCGCTGGCACTGGTCAGCGATCAGGCGGATGAGTTGCTGGAGCAACTACAGAATTATCTGAGCGATGCCGACCTGCGCAGCCGTATGGGCGCTGCCGGTCAGGCCGCAGTCGATGCCAACCGCGGTGCGGTGAAGCGCCTGACCGAACTCTGTAGCGCGCACCTGAAACTGTAAGCTGAGCTGACAACAGCCAATAAAAAACCCGCCGTGGCGGGTTTTTTATTGGGCGGAATACGCAGAATTAAGCGCTGGCCAGCCAGCTGTTCAGCGTCTGGATATCGCCTTCGTTCAGGGTGCCGGCGTAGAACTTCAGGCTCAGCAGATTAATGATGTAATCGTAACGGGCGTTGGCGTAGTCACGCTGGGCGCTGAACAGGTTTTTCTGTGCGTTCAGTACTTCAACGATGTTACGGGTACCTACTTTGTAGCCGGTCTGAGTGGCTTCCAGAGCACTCTGGGCGGAGGTGATCGCCTGCTTACGGGCTTTGATATTCAGCGTATCGGTCTGTACCTGACGGAACAGGCTGCGGATATTCTGTTTAACATCGCGGCGTTGTTTTTCCAGCTGATAATCGGCCGCTGCGTAGTTCAGGGCAGACTGTTTGCTCTGACCATAGAGCGAACCACCGGCCAGCAGTGGCATTGAGATCTTCACGCCGATAGCCGTAACCGTGCTGTCGGTCGGATCATCACCAACAAAAGGTGCCTGATCGGCATCGGTGTAGCTACCGAACAGACTGACGCTTGGCAGGTGGTTGGAGCGCGCGGCATTACGCTGCAGACGAACACCGTCTTTGCTCGCTTCGGCGATCAGGACACCGGCGTACTTATCCAGGCCAGACTGTACCCAGTCAGCCGCGTTCGCTGGCTGTGGCATTTCCATCGCAACATCGGCTTTCAGCGGCGATACATCTTCAAAGCGCTGGCCGGTAAGCTGCTCCAGAGCTTCGTAGCTGATATCCAGCGCCGCTTCCTGACCCAGCAGGTTTACGTAAGACAGATCGTAACCGGCCTGAGCTTCGTGAACGTCAGTGATGGCAATCAGGCCCACTTCAAAGCGTTGCTTGGTTTGTTCCAGAGAGCGTTTTACGGCTTTCTCTTCTGCCTGAGCGGTGGACAGGTTGTCCTGGGCACGCAGAACGTTGAAATACGCCTGAGCGGTGCGTAACAGCAGTTGCTGTTCCGCCAGTTGCAGCTGCAGACCGGCCGCATCATCGCCACTGACCGCGGCCTGATAGGTGTACCAGCTGTTCAGATTAAACAGGGTCTGGGAAGCGCTGACTTCCAGGCTGCTGAGGTCATAATCTTTATCGGTTTTGACATAGCCACCGCTCACCAGATCAATGGAATCGGCTTCTGAGCTGATGCTGGTCTGGCTGTAAGAAATCTGAGCCTGGGGCAGCAGGGCACCGCGGGCAATAGTAACGTTGTAGCTGTTGGCTTCACGGATCGCACGGGCAGCGGCGATTTCCGCGTCGTTGCTGGCCGCCTGCTGGTAGATGGTGCTAAGGTCCGCAGCGCAGACGGCTCCGGAGGCGAGCAGGGCAGTCGTCAGTGAGAGGATTTTTTTCATAAAGTTGCCTTTCGCAGCCTGATGTCAATTTGGATAGCCGGATTCTAGCAGAAAAGATCGGGCAGAATTTGCACTGATTGTCTCACCAGTAGCAACACATCGTGCATGAATTGCCGCCAGCCGGATTTAGAATATTCTTAATCAGTAATATAGGTAGGTCAAGTATGAAAACACCAGGATTTGTCACGGATGACGTCGACATTGTAAAGACGGAGTCAGTGTTCAAGGGGTTTTTCCGCATCGACAAAGTGACCCTTAAATACCGCCTTTTCCGGGGGGGCTGGACCACAGAATTCACCCGTGAACTGTTTGAGCGGGGGGAAGCAGTGTGTGTTCTGCTGTACGATCCTGTACGTGATGTGGTTACACTGGTGGAACAATTCCGCATCGGTGCGCTGCATGATGAGCGTTCTCCATGGCTGCTGGAACTGGTCGCCGGTATGGTAGAAGAAGGCGAACAATACGACGAAGTTGCCCGCCGCGAGACGCAGGAAGAAGCCGGTTGTGAGTTCTATAAGCTGCTGCCGATCTGTCGCTACTGGGTGTCTCCCGGTGGCACCAGTGAACGGGTTCAGCTCTACTGTGGTCTGATCGACAGCGATGGCGTGGGTGGTATTCATGGACTGGAAGAAGAGCATGAAGACATCCGCCTGGTGAGTCTCCCGTTCAGCCAGGCCTGGGATCTGCAGGAGCAGGGGGCCATCAACAATGCGGCAACCATCATGGCCCTGCAGTGGCTGAAAATTCACCATGCAGAACTGGCGGATCAGTACGCAGAGCGATAAATCCAGCCATAATAATGTGAAGTGTGGGGTGGAGCTGGTCGGTAAGATTCGATAATCTGCGCCTCCGGATCAGTAAATGACCCATTCAGACGAGCCTTTGCGGCCTGTCCGGATAGCAAATAAAGCAGTAAAACACAGGAGTTTCCGTGAAACCCAAACGTTACGTCCCCGATCTGCAGGAAATGGCCGCCCAGTGTGAGGCCAACTATCTGCGTCTGATGCGGTTGGTACCGCATGAGGAGGACGAGCGTGTGTTTGTGATCCGGGGTGAGGGGCACAGCGCAAGAATCCGCTTGCGGGTAGAAGAAGATCATCGTTACACCAGCATGCTGAGCATCAGTCAGGAAGGACTGAATCCCGCCTGGCTGCAGCCGCTGGTGATGCAGGTGCGCATGTATCATGACGCTAATATGGCAGAAGTGACCGGTTATCAGGAACAGAAACGCTTTGACGGCCGTTATCAGTATCCTAATCCGGAAATGCGCTTACCCGATGAAAAAGCCCAGCTGAACCGGTTTCTGGCGGAATGGCTGGAGCATTGTCTGCGCTATGGGTATGCTCAACCAGTGATAACTGTTCAGGAAGGACAGATCACGGTGAGATAGCTGCCAGACTGGCGGTGTAATCCTGACAAGGCTTAACAATTGTGAACTTGGTCGTGGCTGGTGTGATAACTGGCCGATAAAGTCACAAACTAAGACAAAAGCAGCTATCTTTAGCCTAAAGGTAGACGCAATAATACCAATAAACGGGTACCCCTATCCGGGCCGGTACCTGAAAGAACCAGGGACAGAGGTGCAGGTTGTATTCATTGGACTCAGGCAATGCGCTGCGACTGTTACAGATAACGGATACCCACCTGAATGGTCCCGAAGACGGGCACCTGCTGGGTATGAAGACACTTCACAGTATGCGCTGCGTGCTGGAGACAGTGCGTGCCGAGCGTCAGGGAATTGATGCTTTTCTCGTTACTGGTGATCTGTCTCAGGACGGTTCTGTTACTGCCTACCAACACCTGCACGATGAACTCAGGCCCTTCGCCTGTCCGGTCTTCTGGCTGGAAGGCAATCATGATAATCCCGAAGCCATGCAGCAGGTCGCTGCCGGTACTGAACATCTCGAACGTATTATCCGTACCCCACACTGGCAGATCGTTATGCTCAACTCTCAGGTTGAAGGCGCTGTCTACGGACGTCTGGCGTCATCTCAGCTGGCTTTGCTGGAGCAGGCCTTAAAAGAAGCGCCGGATTTGCATACTCTGGTTACCTTTCATCATCATCCGCTCAATATGGGCAGTGAATGGATTGACCGCATCGGTATCAAGAATGCGGATGAATTCCATGAAGTCATTGCCAAGTATCCACAGGTACGCTGCGTGTTGTGGGGACATGTGCATCAGGAAAGCGATCAGATGATTGATGGTGTGCGCTATCTGTCGACGCCATCCACCTGTGTGCAGTTTACGCCACAGTCGGAAGACTTTTCCGTGGACTGCGCTTCGCCCGGCTACCGCTGGCTGGACCTGCTCGACGACGGCAGCATTGAGACCGGTGTCAGCCGCGTGGAAGGCATCGAATTCGAAGTCGACTATTCCGTGAAAGGATACTGAGGCCAGCGTTGAATTCCCCGGATTTTGGCTGTCTTTATCTGCACGGCTTTCTCAGTTCCCCTCAGTCCGGTAAAGCGCAGCAGACGCTGGACTATTTCCGCCAGCACTATTCCCCTGAACAATTGCTGATCCCGCAATTGCCGTTTGCTCCGGCCGACGCTGCAGAGGTGATGCAGGAGTCGTTACGCGAGCTGCAGCAGAAGTTTCCCCGCGTGATGGTTATTGGCAGTTCACTGGGCGGTTATTACGCCACCTGGCTGTCACAGCAATACGGAATCGATGCGGCGCTGATAAACCCGGCGGTGCGCCCGTTTGACCTGTTTGAGCATTATCTTGGTCCGAATGAGCACTATTACAGTGGTGAAGTTCATGAGCTGACTGAGGTTCATATTGAGCAGCTCAGAGCACTGTATTGTGAGTACATTAATGACCCTGAGCGCCTGCTGCTGTTGTTGCAGACCGCCGATGAAACGCTGGATTACCGTCTTGCTGCCGCTTATTACCGCCAGTGTCCGGGCTGGCTGGAAGCGGGTGGAGATCACAGTTTTCAGTGTTATCCACAACGGCTGCCAATGATCATGCAGTGGGCAGCCCGCCATCTGTCGGAGAGCTGAATGCTGTCCGGCAATTCCCATTGATCGTCCCCTGCCGCTATACTCGCCGACTGTTCAAGGATTCCGCGGCACTCTGAGGTTTGAATGTCAAAGCAATACACAGCGTCATCTATTGAGGTCTTAAGTGGTCTCGACCCGGTACGTAAACGTCCCGGCATGTACACAGATACCACCCGTCCGAACCACCTTGCCCAGGAAGTGATTGATAACTCGGTGGATGAGGCGCTGGCCGGTCACGCCAGCTATGTTGAAGTCACTCTGCACGGCGATGGCTCCATGACGGTACTGGATGATGGCCGTGGTATGCCAACCGATATTCACCCTGAGCACGGCGTTTCCGGGGTTGAGCTGATTCTCAGTCAGTTGCACGCCGGTGGTAAGTTCTCCAACGACAACTATCAGTTCTCCGGTGGTCTGCACGGTGTGGGCGTATCGGTGGTGAACGCGCTTTCTCAGGTGCTGGAAGTCACCATCTGGCGCGGTGGTGAAGTATTCCGCATCGGCTTTAAAGATGGCTACAAAGCACTGGATCTGCAGGTGGTAGATACCTGTGCGAAAAAGAAAACCGGCACCAGTGTGCGTTTTCTGCCAGATCCGAAATATTTTGATTCCGCTAAATTCTCTGTGCCGCGTCTTAAACACGTACTGCGCGCCAAAGCCGTACTGTGCCCGGGCTTGCGCATAAAGTTTAACGCGCCGAACGCAGAAGACAGCGCTGAGTGGTATTACGAAGATGGTCTGAAAGATTATCTGAAAGTCCATTCCACCGGTTATGAAGTCACACCGGATGAACCGTTTACCGGCAGTATGACCGGCCAGACCGAAGGTGTGGACTGGGCGGTGCACTGGCAGCCAGAGGGTGGCGAACTACTACAGGAAAGCTATGTAAACCTGATTCCGACAGCGCAGGGCGGTACCCATGTGAATGGTTTCCGCTCCGGCCTGCTGGATGCCCTGCGCGAGTTCTGTGAATTCCGCAATCTGCTGCCGCGCGGCATCAAGCTGACGCCGGACGATCTGTGGGAACGCTGCTCCTATGTGCTGTCGGCCAAACTGGCTGATCCGCAGTTTGCCGGCCAGACCAAAGAGCGTCTGTCCTCCCGTGAAGCGTCGGCGTTTATTTCCGGCGTCGTGAAAGATGCCTTTGCTCTGTGGCTCAACGAGAACACAGCGCAGGCAGAAAAAATTGCCGAACTGGCTATTTCCAGCGCGCAGACGCGTCTGCGTAAATCGAAAACAGTGGCGCGTAAGAAAGTCACTCAGGGTCCCGCTCTGCCGGGCAAGCTGGCTGACTGCAGTGGTCAGGACAGTGAGCGCAGTGAACTGTTTCTGGTGGAAGGTGATTCCGCCGGTGGTTCTGCCAAGCAGGCCCGTGACCGTGAATTTCAGGCCATCATGGCGCTGCGCGGTAAAATCCTGAACACCTGGGAAGTGGAATCAACGCAGATTCTCGCCTCACAGGAAGTTCACGACATTGCTGTGGCCCTGGGCATTGATCCGGGATCTGACGATCTGTCCGGACTGCGCTATGGCAAGGTCTGCATCCTCGCCGATGCGGACTCGGACGGTCTGCACATCGCCACGCTTCTGTGTGCTTTGTTTGTGCGTCATTTCCGCAGTCTGGTGGCCGGTGGCCATGTCTATGTGGCGATGCCACCTCTGTATCGTATTGATATCGGTAAGGACGTTTATTACGCCCTCGATGAAAGTGAAAAACAGGGCATTCTTGAGCGCCTGAAAGCCGAGAAGAAACGCGGCAAGGTCAACGTCCAGCGCTTTAAAGGTCTGGGTGAAATGAACCCGATTCAGCTGCGCGAAACCACCATGGCACCGGACACCCGCCGTCTGGTGCAGCTGACGCTGGAGCCGGGTGACGGCACCAATGAAATGATGGATATGCTGCTGGCGAAAAAACGCGCCGGGGATCGCAAGAACTGGCTCGAGACCTACGGTAACCAGGCGGAGATCGCCTGACCATAAACCCGCGGCAGAGCCCGGATCGGTAATGGAGAATTTAACGCATGGCGACAGGAATAAGGATGCTGCTGACTGCATTTCTGTGCCTGCTGTTCTCCCAGCTGCAGGCGCAGGAAGCAACGGCAAAGGTGGCGCAGGCCGATGTGCTGTTGCTGGTGTCCTGTGAGCCTACGGACCCCGCGGCACAGATTATTGTTAACACCATCCGCGACCGGTTTGCCCGCCAGGATGAGATCCGTGTGCACCTGCATGTGGAATTTCTCGACAGCGATCATTTTTCCAATGCCGAATATCTGGCCGCTTTCCGTAATCTGCTCGCCTACCGGCACGATAACTTCGGTGACACCTACGATCTGGTTATGACGGCCGGCGATTCGGCCTTGCGTCTGATCGCTGATCAGTATGAATTTTTTCGCCGCCCGCCGGTAGTATTTCTCGGCGCCAGTAACGCCGACCTGATCCGCCGGGTCCGTAAAGACGGTGACTTTACCGGCTTACCCGACGTGTTGCCGGTGTACGAGTTTATCTCCCTGATGCGCTACCTGTTTCCAGGAGCCAACAACATTCATGTTATTGATGACGGCACAGAGGGGCAGGAACAACATTACCGGGCATTGGAAGTGGCTGCGGAAAGTCTCGACGTCAAACTGGTGCTGCACGATCTCAGCCAGTTGAGCTGGGCAGAGCTTACGCAGCAGCTGAGTCAGATACACAATCAGCCGCTGCTGCTGCTTTCCGCCCACCAGGATGGTCAGGGCGTACAGTTGTCGTTGCCGCAGGCGGTGGAAAGAATCAGCGCACAGTCCGGCAGTCCGGTCTGGTCTCTGTGGCAGCAGGGTGTCGGTGACGGGCTGGCAGGAACCGTATTCACGGATGTCGGAGATGCTGCTTCTATGGCGGTGCAACTGGCGCAGGAGATACTGGCGGGACATCCGGCCAGAGATATTCCAGCAGAGTGGCAGACCCACTACAAAACGCTGGTGGATATGAAAGTGCTGGAAAAGTACGGCCTGCAGGAGGTCAGCCTGCCGAAAAGCGTCATCGTGATCAACGATGCACCGGCTTTTTATGAAGAGTACAGCGGAGCGGTCATCTTCAGTGGGCTGATCATATTTATTCTGATTGCCTTTCTGCTGCTTTTTTATCTTGAAACACGTCGCCGTCGCCTGAGTGATATACAGCTGAATCAGCGCACTGACCTGATGCGCAATATTATCGATTCGGTACCGGACCTGATGTTTTATAAAGATACTCAGGGACGTTATGTGCTGAGTAACCGCCGCTATAATGAATTTTTCGGTATCAATCCGATAGGTCTCAACGACTATGAGGTGTTTGATAAAGACACCGCCGAATATTTCCGCCAGAAAGATCGTGAAGCGATTACCCGCAAAGGCGGCGATACCAACGAAGAGTGGGTGCATGGCGCTGACGGTTCGACCATGCTGATCGAAACCAAAAAAATGCCTATTTATAGTCCGGACGGTGAATTACAGGGTGTATTTGGTTTAAGTCGTGATATCACCGCCCTGAAAAAAGCGCAGGAGAATCTCGAACACATTGCGCACCACGATGTTCTCACTGGATTGCCTAACCGCCTGTTGCTGAATAAACGTCTTGAGTATGCGCTGCAGTTATCCCGCCGTAGTGGGGAATCTCTGGCGGTGGTGTTTATCGACCTCGACCGTTTCAAAGATATTAACGACACCATAGGTCATGATATCGGTGACCTGCTGCTGAAAGACGTAGCGCAGCGACTGAATGCCAATGTACGGGATTCTGATATCTGTGCACGTCTGGGCGGCGATGAATTTGTTATCGTTCTGACTCAGGTCGATACACCGGAAAAAATTCAGGAAAAATGTGAACAGCTGCTGCAGGTGATTTCGCGTCCGTACAGCTTGCAGAGTCATATGCTGAGCGTGTTTGCCAGTGCCGGTATCAGTATCTATCCGGAACACGGTAACCGGGTTGATGAACTGATACGGAACGCCGATGCCGCCTTGCATAAAGCCAAAGAGCTGGGGCGTAACCGCTACTGCTACTATCACCGTGAGCTGACCGATAGCATTCACTCACGGATGTCGCTGGAACAGGACATGCGTTCGGCCATGGAAAGTCATCAGTTCCTGCTGCATTATCAGCCACAGTTTCACGTCGGCGAAGACCGGCCGCGGCGGGTGGAAGCACTGCTGCGCTGGATTCATCCGGTACGCGGGTCCATTTCGCCGCTGGATTTTATTCCATTGGCTGAAACGACCGGCATGATTGTAGAGTTAGGTTACTGGGTCGTCCACTCCGCCTGTCAGCAGTTTATGTTCTGGCGCGAGCAGGGTCTGGAGCTGGATAAAATTGCCGTCAACGTTTCGGCTATTCAGATCAACGCCAGCTTTGCCAATACCATAGCCGGCATCATGGACCATCTGGATTTCCGCCCAGAGTGGCTGGAGCTGGAAGTGACCGAAAGTCTGATGATGTCCGGTACCACCGAGGTAAATCAGCAGGTACATAAGCTGCGTGAAATGGGTGTGGAATTCGCTATTGATGATTTCGGTACCGGTTATTCATCTCTGAGCAAAATTAAATCCATGCCGGTCACTGTGCTGAAAATTGATCAGTCGTTTGTACGTGATATTAACGATGACGTGAACGATTACGAAATTATCCGTGCCATTGTGTTAATGGCTAAAAGCCTGGGTCTGACCGTCGTCGCTGAAGGCGTTGAACGGCAGGAACAGGAAGAGACGCTGTACCGGATTGGTTGTGAGTGGATGCAGGGTTACCACTACGCACGTCCGATGGATGGCAACAGTTTTTATCAGCAATATGCCAGCGCAGACTGAGGTCTGCCGGCAGAAAATTTAACCGCCTGCAGGAATATTGTATTAAATACTCCTGAGATAAACCTGACTCTGAGGAACTATGACAGATCAGATCAGCTATACCGACGACGGCGTTGAACGTCAGTCCTTAAAACAGTACACCGAAAGTGCGTACCTGAATTATTCCATGTACGTTATTCTCGACCGTGCATTGCCTCACGTTGGTGACGGTCTTAAGCCGGTGCAGCGGCGTATTATTTATGCCATGAGCGAGCTGGGGCTTAAGCATACGGCCAAGTATAAAAAGTCCGCACGTACGGTCGGTGACGTACTGGGTAAATACCACCCGCATGGTGACAGTGCCTGTTATGAGGCCATGGTGTTAATGGCACAGCCATTTTCTTACCGTTATCCGTTAGTGGATGGTCAGGGTAACTGGGGTGCGCCGGATGATCCGAAATCCTTCGCCGCCATGCGTTATACCGAAGCCAAGCTGGCAGCTTATTCAGAAGTGCTGCTCAGTGAGCTGGGCCAGGGCACGGTGGAATGGCAGCCGAACTTTGACGGCACCATGGATGAACCGGTCACCCTGCCAGCGCGTCTGCCAAATGTATTATTAAACGGCACCACAGGTATCGCCGTAGGTATGGCGACGGATATTCCGCCACACAATATCCGTGAAGTGGCCAGTGCCTGTATCCGTCTGCTGGATGAACCATCAGCTTCCATCGAAGATCTGTGTGAGCATGTCATGGCTCCTGATTTTCCGACCGAAGCCGAAATTATTACGCCGCGCGAAGAGCTGCGTAAAATGTATCGTGATGGTCGCGGCTCGGTAAAAATGCGTGCCGTTTATCATAAAGAAGACGGTGATATTGTTATTACCGCGCTGCCACACCAGGTTTCCGGTGCGAAAATTCTGGAGCAGATTGCGGCTCAGATGCAGGCGAAAAAACTACCGCTGGTAACCGACCTGCGTGACGAATCGGATCATGAAAATCCGACCCGTCTGGTGATTGTGCCGAAATCCAACCGTGTTGATACTGATGCAGTAATGGCGCATTTATTTGCCACCACGGATCTGGAACGCAACTACCGTGTTAACATGAACGTGATTGGTCTGGATGGTCGCCCACAGGTTAAAGACCTGAAGACCATGCTGAGCGAATGGCTGACTTACCGTACTGAAACCGTACGTCGCCGTCTGCAGCATCGTCTGGATAAAGTTCTGGCGCGCCTGCATATTCTCGAAGGTTTATTGGTTGCCTTCCTTAACATCGACGAAGTGATTGAAATCATTCGTCGCGAAGACGAACCTAAACCTGTGCTGATGCAGCGCTTTGGTATCAGTGATACACAGGCTGAAGCCATCCTCGAATTAAAACTGCGCCATTTGGCCAAGCTCGAGGAAATGAAAATCCGCGGCGAGCAGGATGAGCTGGAAAAAGAACGCGAAAATCTGGAAAAAACGCTGGGTTCCGAGCGTCGTCTGAAAACTCTGATCAAAAAAGAAATTACCGCCGATGCTGAACAGTATGGTGATGAACGTCGTTCACCGGTTGTGGTCCGTGGTGAAGCAAAAGCCTTCAGTGAAACCGAACTGGTGTCTGCTGATCCGGTGACCATTGTGCTGTCGGATAAAGGCTGGGTACGTGCCGCCAAAGGCCACGATATTGATTGCGAAAACCTGAGCTACAAAGCCGGTGATAAATTCCTTACCAGCTCACAGGGTAAATCCAATCAGAATGCGATTTTCCTCGACACCACAGGGCGTTCCTACAGTCTGCAGGCGCATACGCTGCCATCGGCACGCGGTCAGGGTGAGCCATTAACCGGTCGCCTGACACCGCCATCAGGCGCCACCTTCATCAGTACCCTGATGGGTAAAGATGAAGATCAGTATCTGTTGTGTACTGATGCCGGTTACGGTTTTATCGGCACCATTGCCGATATGCAGAGCAAAAACAAAGCCGGTAAGAATTTAATTACCGTGCCGGATAATGCCCGTGTATTAAATCCTGCTGCTATTGTCGATCCGGAAAAATCCTGGATTGCCGCGGTCAGCAACGAAGGCCGCATGCTGGTCTTCCCGGCTGCGGATCTGCCACAGATGGCGCGCGGTAAGGGCAACAAGATGATCAGCATTAACAGCGCTAAAGCAGCTGCGCGGGAAGAGCTGATGGTTGGAGCTGTGGCCTTCGGTCAGGAAGATACGCTGCTGGTTTACGCCGGTAAGCGTCATCTGAAGATGAAGTTTGCAGATCTTGAACACTATCTGGGAGAACGTGGCCGCCGTGGTAATAAACTGCCGCGTGGCTTCCAGAATGTGGATGCCATGGAAGTGGTGGGTAAAGACTGACCTCAGCCGTTGTATTAAGCCATAACAAAAACGGGAGCAGATGCTCCCGTTTTTGTTTCTGATCATGGTCTTCCTGAGGCCGTCTTCAGGATCAGAGTATTTCCACTTCAAAGCCGGCACTGTTCTGCGCGGCGACTTCAGCCATTAAATCCCGTGTAGTCAGAGGGTGAGCCTCCAGCCAGCCGTCAGGCATTTTTACCGTGAGTTTTTTATCCAGGCTGATCAGCTCAGGTACCGGTACCGGATAGGCACCGCGGCTGTGGTTCAGCGTCACGGCAAGACGCAGCAGGCGGGACAGTTTCATGGCGACCGGCTGGCGCGCTGCAGCAACCTCAGCAAACAGTTCGTCATTCAGCTTACGGCGGTGGCTGCGCACCAAAGCAGCCAGTTTGGCCTGTCCCTGACGGGTAAAGCCGAGCATATCTGCGTGTTGCAGCAGGTAAGCACCGTGTTTATGGAAGCTGCTGTGGGAAATTGCCAGGCCGATTTCATGCAGCTGCGCTGCCCAGCCAAGAAAGGCTTCCGCCATGCCATCCAGCTTCCAGTCGCCTTTAACCTGACGGAACATGGCGAGCGCCATGTCTTTAACCCGTTCGGCCTGAGCCTGGTCGACATAAAAGCGCTCACACATGCCATCCACGGTACGCTGGCGCACATTTTCGTGGGCCGAGCGGCCGGTCAGATCCCATAAAGCGCCTTCGCGCAGGGCACCGTCGGAGTAAATCATGCGTTCCGGCTCAAAGATGTTGAACACCGCGGTCAGAATCGCCAGGCCGCCGATGAATACCTGACGGCGTTCCGGTTTGACGCCCGGCAGGGCCACGTCATCCACGGTTGCATACTGCAGCATCTGTTTACGCAGCTTCTTCAGACCTGAGGCCGTGATGCCTTCGGCTTCCCAGCCGTTTTCAACCAGCGCCTGCTCTGCCGCCCGAATGGTGCCGGAGGAACCGACCACATTGACCCAGCCGAGCTTCTTATAGTTGGACTCAATGTTCAGCAGTTCCTGACTGGCGGCGGACACGGCGTCATTAAAACGTTCTTCGGTAATCGCCCCGTCCGGAAAAAAGCGCCGGGTGAAGGATACACAGCCCATGTGCAGGCTTTCCAGTGCCAGCGGTTCAAAGCGCTCACCGATGATGAATTCGGTACTGCCGCCACCGATATCGACGACCAGACGCTTGCCGGCATCATCGGCCAGCGTGTGCGACACGCCGAGGTAGATCAGACGCGCTTCTTCGCGTCCGGCGATGACTTCGATGGGGTAGCCCAGTACTTCTTCAGCACGGCTGATGAACTCTTTACGGTTGCGCGCAGCACGCAGAGCGTTGGTGGCCAGCACAGAGATGCGGCTGCCATCCATGCCCTGCAGGCGCTGGCCGAATTCGCGCAGGCAGTCGATACCGCGCTGCTGAGCTTCTTCAGACAGGATACCTGCGGAATCAAGGCCGGCGCCAAGCTGTACCTTCTGGCCACGTTTCTCGATGGTGCGGATTTCGCCCTGAAATTCCTGGGCAATAACCATATGGAAGCTGTTAGAACCCAGATCTACGGCAGCGATGAGATCGTCCGGGGTTCCTTGGGTGTCCGTCATATATGATTCCTGAAAGTACTGTTCCACTGTCTAAAATACCAGCCAAGGGGCCATCAATACAGGCGTCAGGTCAGTAAAACCGCAGCTGTCAGACAGTTTAGGCAAGTTGCTGGCGGGATTCTGATACCCGAGTGGAATATTCAGTAATTGATTCCGGACAAAGCCGGGTTACAATGCCACCAGTAACTGATGAATTATTCCACAGGGGAAACACATGAGCGATAACATCCTTGCCGTAACTGACGACTCTTTTGATGCTGACGTACTGGGTTCTGACCTGCCTGTTCTGGTTGATTTCTGGGCAGAATGGTGTGGTCCGTGCAAAATGATCGCGCCGGTACTGGAAGAGATCGCTGATGAGTACGAAGGCAAACTGAAGATTGCCAAGCTGAACATCGATCAGAACGAAGCGACTGCGCCTAAGTTCGGTATCCGTTCTATTCCAACTCTGATTCTGTTCAAAAACGGCAACGCCGAAGCTACCAAAATTGGTGCAATGAGCAAATCTGAGCTGACTGCATTCATCGAGCAGGCTCTGTAGGGGCTGAGATCGTCAGCCAAATGCCTGATAAAAACACTCTGTTATCAGGCAATCTTTTTGTAAAAAAGGCGAAATAGCGCCTTTTTTACGCTGGACACCCGGATTTATTCTGTCTATAGTCATTGCACGTTCGGGGTTCACCCGTAGCGCCCTCTTCCTGATTAATCATCGATAAATCTTCATTAACCGCCATTACGCAATCTCTATCTATGAATCTTTCCGATCTTAAGCTGAAGTCCGTCCCTGAATTGTTAGAAATCGCACGAGATATGGGACTGGATAACGTCAGCCGCACGCGCAAACAAGACATCATTTTCGCGATCCTGAAGCATCACGCGAAAAGCGGTGAAGACATTTACGGCGACGGTGTTCTGGAGATTCTGCAGGACGGTTTTGGTTTTCTGCGCAGCGCCAACAGTTCTTACCTGGCAGGCCCTGACGATATTTATGTATCTCCAAGCCAGATCCGTCGTTTTAACCTGCGTAAAGGTGATGAAGTAGCCGGTAAAATCCGTCCGCCAAAAGAAGGCGAACGTTACTTTGCGCTGCTGAAGGTTGCTCAGATTAATGGCGATAAGCCGGAAAACACTAAAAACAAAGTACTGTTTGAAAACCTCACGCCGCTGTTCCCGCAGGAGCGTTTTGTTCTCGAACAGGGTAATGGTTCCACTGAAGATCTGTCCTCCCGTGTACTCGATCTGGTGGCACCGATCGGTAAAGGTCAGCGTGGTCTGATTGTAGCGCCGCCAAAAGCCGGTAAAACCATGCTGCTGCAAACCATTGCACAGTCCATTACCCGCAACAGCCCTGATTGTGACCTGATCGTTCTGCTGATCGATGAGCGTCCGGAAGAAGTAACCGAAATGAAGCGCTCTGTGCGCGGTGAAGTGGTTGCTTCCACCTTCGATGAACCACCGGCCCGTCACGTACAGGTTGCTGAAATGGTTATCGAAAAAGCCAAACGTCTGGTTGAACACAAACATGACGTGGTTATTCTGCTCGACTCCATTACCCGTCTGGCCCGTGCTTATAACACCGTAATCCCTTCCTCCGGTAAAGTCCTGACCGGTGGTGTGGACGCCAACGCACTGGAAAAACCAAAACGTTTCTTTGGTGCTGCGCGTAATGTTGAAGAAGGCGGCTCGCTGACTATTATCGCTACTGCTCTGGTTGATACCGGTTCTAAAATGGACGAGGTTATTTACGAAGAGTTTAAAGGTACCGGTAACCAGGAACTGCACCTCGACCGTAAAGTGGCTGAAAAACGTATTTACCCAGCCATCAATATCCGTCGTTCCGGCACCCGTCGTGAAGATATGATGTTTGATGAAAGCTCGCTGCAGCGTCTGTGGATTCTGCGTCGCCTGCTGACTGAAATGGAAGACGTTGCCTCCATCGAATTCCTGCTCGATAAACTGCGTCAGACCAAAACCAATGACGAGTTCTTCGATAATATGCGGGGCGGAAAGTAAGTTTCACCGTGTTAAAAAGCCTCTTCGGAGGCTTTTTTATTGCCTGTTAAATACCTTTTTCAGATGTCTGTAAGGCCTGTGCCAGGCGTAATTCCAGCCGGTGTTTTACTTTCAGATACTCGATCATATTCTGTTGTCCGGGTAATTGAATATCGTTAATAAATACCGGGTAATTATTATTACTGGTGCGGCGTTTTATAACCGCCCGGATCAGTTCTGAATAGAGTTCATCGCCGTATTGCCACTGGCTGAATTCAGCACCATCACAATAAAAAGTCACCTGATTCTCACTGTCGAATACTGCACGCAGATCAATGGCACTGTTCTGCTGTGGCAGGTCAGGCAGCTTGCGCCGCACCAGTTCAAATTCAATGCTTTTGGCTTTTCGTTTAAGTTCAAACAGCAGGATTTTACGCATCTGTTCACGACTGCTTTTTCGTACCCAGCGTTCGTCTACCTGACGTAAAAATCTCAGTACCGGGCGCAGCCAGTATTCGCTGCTGCCTTCCTGATCCGGCCATTGCTGATGCAGCAGTGCGCCTTTTTCATCAATAAAGTAAAAAAACAGCCGGCCTTCGCGCCGCCAGTAAAATATCTGCCACAGACCTGGCTTTGCCTGTTCAAAGGCAACCCGTATCGGGCTGTTGATCAGGGCACTCTGATCCAGGGTGTAATTGACAAAGCTGCGTGCCGGACGCGACAGCAGCGTGAGTAATTTATTGGGGTTTTCAGCAATGCGCAGCTGCATGCCATCGCGGCTGTTTTCCAGCAGATACCAGACTTCAGCGGCTTCGATAATGTAGGGCGCTTTCGGCTGTTCAAGAAAGTGTGCGAGTACGTCGGACAGTAGTTTGTCGATACGCAGGCGAATGGTGCTGGCTCTGGATGCGCAATGGCAGCTGACCTGGAACGGCGGCCAGCCTTCTTTCTGCGCATAGGGTAATTGTTGCAACATCAGCTGCAGACACTGACCGATGGCCGCGGGGCCACTGAAGCGGTCTACCTGCCATTCGCCCCAGCTGTTTATGGTAATCAGATCCAGTGTCAGGATTAAATTTTCCCGTGCCGAGCTGTAACCAAGAGCATCGTCACGGTTGCTCAGTTTCTGCATGCCCCGGCGGCTTAATTCGTGTTGCGGGTCGACACCGACGTTAATGTGCAGGTGCCAGCTTCTGGGTCTGGCGTTGCGGCGGAAATCACTGCTGAGCGGACGGTACGGCTGCAGGTCGAGAATATCCTCCACCACTTCCTTCAGTTCGTATTTACTCAGTGGGTTGTGAGTCGGATAAATCGCTGTGCGGGTATAGTTTTCCAGCAGGCCATTCACCCGCGCAAAGCACAGCAGCTCGATCAGGCTGGGGGATTGTTTCAGCACCTGGCGCTGTTCACTGTCGGCGTCATCACTGCGGTAAAACACGCCGGGGATCAGCTGCCAGATGTCATCTTTCAGATTCAGTGCCATTTTTTCCTGCCCCATTGCAGGAGTGATCCCTGGATTGATATCCGTGATCTTGCCCGGGCGACTGTCGAAGGCGGCGTACAGCCGGTTACCTAAGGTCTGGGTGTCCTGCTTGCTGATGTGCAGTCTGGGTGCGTATTTCTGGCTGAAGGCGGCGAGAAAACGGTAAGTGCTGAGCATTTCACTGATCAGCGCATTGCGTTCGGCGGCAATGCGGTGCGGCGACCAGTCCGGGCGCTGATCCAGTTCCTGAATGTAGCTCTGGCTCCAGCCCCACTGCTGGCAAAGCTCACGCATGCTCTGCGCGCGCCAGCTGTTGTGCTGGCTTTTGCTCAGTTCAGACAGCGGCAGGCGGGCTTTGAAATAAAAGGCACGCCGGGCCAGCTCAACCCGTTCATGATTGCCTTCGCTTTCCAGTTGGCGGGTGATACGCGTCAGCATCAGCAGATAGGCATCATTGCTGCCGGCGTCGGTAATGCCGTCGTGAACCTGCTGCTTCAGGTCCCAGCACAGTGGCCGGATGTTCGGATACTGACCGGCATAGTGGCGTGTGATCAGCAGCTTCAGCAGAGATTTGTACGGATCTTTCAGGCCCTTGTTCAGCTGCCACAGCCCGGCGCCGACAAACTCGGCAGCGGGAATGGACGGCATCGCACCGAAGTCGAGCCAGTGGTCGGCATTGACTCTGTGGTTGTCCTGCAGGGTGCGCCACCAGTCAGCGGCGCGGCGTTCCTGTTCGCAGGGCGTCAGCCACCATCGTGGCTGACGTCCGGCGAGCCACAGTGAGCTGCGGTAAAACTCGTCCAGCAACAGCATATGCTGGGTGCTGCCGCAGTCATCGCCATCGGCATCGTGGCTGTTGCCGCTGCGGAAACGGGTTAAGTTCATCAGAAAGATATGCAGCTCGACATTCATATCCGCGGCCCAGCGCTCAATGCGTTTGCATTTGTCCTGCAGCTCACTGATTTCCGGCTCCGACAGGGACTCGTCGTAACACAGCCAGACGTCCAGATCGCTGCAGCGGGCCTGGGCCAGAGAGCCGAGGCTGCCCATCAGATAAATGCCGGCAATCTGTTGCTGGGAGAATCCCCGTGGTACCTGAATGCCACGGGCAATGGCCTGCAGCGCTTCTTCAGCGTTACGGCTGGCCGTGTAATGTGCGACCCCGCAGGGCACGTGGCTGTTGATAAAACCGGGCAGGCGCGGGTGATTCAGATGGAACAGCAGGGGCAGGGCATCCAGTACCAGACGCTGACGTCTGACCATCAGCCCACGGGCAATCTCCAGCCGGGCGGCGTTCAGTTGCAGGAAAGCCGTGTGCCACTGGTGAATCTGACTGGCGCTGATAAGAGAGGACGGGGATGCTGTCATCCCCTGAGTATAGTCAGGCCTTACGGCGACGGTAAAAAACCCGCCACCCTATGGATATCTGGCCTTAAAGGGTAAAGCAGATAAAGATCTTGCGGCATGGGATGGTTACTTCCCAGGTGCCTTCAAAACCGGCCGGAACGATAAAGCGGTCGCCAGCTCGCACGGTTTTGGCGTTGCCTTCCAGATCCGTAACAATGCTCTCACCTTCCAGAATTTCGCAGTATTCCGGGCCGCTGAAGCTGACCTTGTACTTACCTGGCTGGGAGCGCCATTCGCCGCCATCAAAGGTACCGTTGCCGGTTTCTGTGATGTAGTCAGTACGCAGCCACTGGGCCGGGTCACCGCTGATGATTTTTTCAGCATCAGGACGGTATTCTTCAATATTTGCGTCAGCACCGGCATAGCCCGGAACGATATCAATAATCACGGTTCACTCCTTACGTTGGATAAAACCGTTACTGCTTACTTCATCAGTGCCTTAACGTAGTTTGGCAGAGCAAAGGACGCGACGTGGACGTCGGCGTTGTAGTAACGGGTGTCGAAGCCTGCGGCGTCGATCCGTGACTGAATCTGCTCAGCGGTCTGACGACGCAGACTGCTATCATCACTTGCCCATGCCAGCGTCATAAATCCCCCTATGTAGGTAGGAACCGGCATCACATAGAAGCTGTTATCGGCGTAAATTTTACTCAGACGCTGATGTGTGGTGGCGATTTCATCCCCCTGCATAAAGGGAACACCGTTCTGAGCCACCATAATGCCGCCTTCAGCGAGGCAATTGTTCTTTTCATCAGCATAAAAGTCGGACGTGAACAGCACTTCGCCCGGGCCAATGGGGTCGGTAGAGTCGGAAATAATTACGTCGAATTTTTCGCTGCAATTGGCCACAAAGTCCTTTCCGTCGGCGATTACGATATTCGCACGCGGATCATCAAAAGCGCCTTTGGAGTGATTCGGGAAATACTCTTTGCACATGTCGATCACGCTCTGATCGATCTCAACCTGAGTGATGTGCTCAATGTTCTTATGACGCGAAACTTCGCGCAGAATGCCGCCATCACCGCCGCCGATGATAAGTACGCGCTTAGGGTTCGGGTGTGCGAACAGCGGTACATGAACCATCATCTCATGGTAAATAAATTCGTCTTTTTCGGTAGTCTGTACCACACCGTCGAGCAGCATCACGCGACCCATAAACGGGGTGTTCACAATTTCCAGATGCTGGTGTCCGGTATTCACTTCAAACAGTTGTTCAGTCACTTCGAATGACTGGGCGTAGCCCTGATACAGGGTTTCGGAAACCACTTTTTTATCAGACATCAGATTACCTCCGGCTGCGTTGAGTTTGCGCGGAGTATAACGGATTTGGACAGGGGCTGAAGGTTAAGGCGCGGATAAAACAACGCCGCAGTCCATATTGAATGGTTCTGCGGCGTATTTCAGGGCTGACTGATCAGGCTATCAGGAAGCGCTGGCCAGGGTCGCCAGCAGAATACTCTGCGCCAGAACCGGCTCTTCACCGTCAGCAGGGTGGGCGCGCACGTAGGTGCCATCCTGCTGCAGATCCCAAGCCTGGCAGTTGTCTGCCATATAGATCGCCAGCTCGGACTTCATGCGTTCCTTGAGTTTGTTGTTCTCAATCGGGAAGGCAGTCTCCACCCGGTTGAGCAGATTGCGCTCCATCAGGTCGGCACTGGCGGCATAGATTTCGTCTTTGCCGTTGTTTAAGAAGTAATACACCCGGGTATGTTCGAGGAAGCGGCCAACCACGGAACGCACACGGATGTTTTCCGATACGCCTTCAACACCGGGGCGCAGACAGCACATACCACGGATAATCAGCTCCACTTTAACCCCGGCCTGAGCAGCGCGGTACAGGGCGCGGATGACTTTCGGTTCCGTCAGGCCGTTGGCTTTCATGCGGATCAGGGCTTCACGGCCGGCTTCCGCGTGTTCGCGTTCACGGTCGATCATCTCGATCAGCTTTTTATGCAGAGTGAAGGGCGCATGAAACAGCTTTTTAATACGCAGCGCTTCGCCCATACCGGTGAGCTGCTGGAACACCTTATGGACATCTTCACCAACGGAATCGTCGCAGGTCATAAAGCTGTAGTCGGTATAAGCGCGGGCATTACCGGCATGGTAGTTACCTGTGCCCAGGTGCACATAGCGCTTGTACTTGTCGCCTTCCTTGCGCACGATCAGCATCATTTTGGCGTGGGTTTTATAGCCCACCACGCCATACACCACCACGGCACCGGCTTCCTGCAGACGGTTGGCGAGGTAGAGGTTTTCTTCTTCGTCAAAGCGCGCGCGCAGTTCAATAACCACCGTCACTTCTTTGCCATTACGGGCAGCGTCCACCAGAGCGTTAACGATTTCTGATTTGGCGCCGGTACGGTACAGGGTCTGTTTGATCGCACGTACCGCCGGATCTTTCGCCGCTTCGCGCAGCAGATCCACAACCGGAGTAAACGACTCAAACGGATGCAGCAGCAGTACGTCTTTCTCGCGGATGCTTTCAAAAATGCTTTTATTGAATTTGATGTGTTTGGGCAGACCCGGAGTAAACGGCGTGTACTGCAGATCCGGACGATTGATCTGACCGATCACTTCCATCATGCGGCCGAGGTTAACCGGACCATTCACCCGGTACAGATCGTTCTGCTCCAGACTGAACTGATGCAGCAGGAAATTAGCCAGTTCTTCCGGACAGTTATCGGCCACTTCCAGACGCATTTCTTCACCGAAATTACGCGAGTGCAGTTCGTCTTCCAGGACGCTGGCGAGGTCAGCAGTGTCGTCGTGATCCAGTTCAAGGTCAGCGTTACGGGTTACACGGAACTGATAACAGCCTTTCACCGTCATGCCCGGGAACAGATCGTCGGCGTATTCGTGAATCATGGATGACAGGAAAATAAAATTATCACCGCCGTCACACAGTTCATCGGGAATCCGCACAATGCGTGGCAGCGAGCGCGGTGCCGGAATAATCGCCATACCGGTCTGACGGCCAAAGGCGTCTTTGCCTTCCAGGGCGACGATAAAATTCAGGCTTTTATTTACCAGACGCGGGAACGGGTGCGACGGGTCGAGACCAATCGGGCTGACCAGTGGCTGCACGCTTTCTTCAAAATAAGCGCGTACCCATTCGCGCTGGGCGTCGGTCAGATCGGCGCGGCGCAGGAAGTGAATATTTTCCGCTTTCAGCGCTGGCAGCAGGGTATCGTTGAGAATGTGATACTGGCGCTCAACGGTAGCGCTGCACAGGGTGTGAATAGCACTCAGCACCTGTTGTGGGTGCATACCATCCGCACCTGCCTGTTCACGCGCATAAGCCAGCTGCTGCGTCAGGTTAGCAACGCGGACTTCGTAAAATTCATCGAGGTTTTTACTGAAAATACACAGGAAAAATAACCGGTCCAGCAGCGGGTGGCGTTCGTCCAGCGCCTGCTCCAGCACCCGGATATTAAATTGCAGATGCGATAATTCCCGGTTGATGTAGAGCTCAGGGCTGTTCAGGTCGATCACTTTTTCTTCGCTGCTGGCTTCGGCCATAGGATTTCCTTTCGGGCAGTGCAGTTTTTCAGTTATTTCCCGGGCTGCGGCTCAGCCGTTCAGCCACTGGGCGTATTGTTTTGCGTAATAGGTCAGAATGCCATCGGCACCGGCGCGTTTAATACAGGTCAGGGATTCCACCATAATGGCTTCGTCGTCCAGCCAGCCGTTCAGTGCAGCGGCTTTCTGCATGGCGTATTCGCCACTCACCTGATACACGAAAGTCGGTACCTGAAATTCGTCTTTAACACGGCGCACGATATCCAGATACGGCATACCCGGTTTTACCATCACCATGTCGGCACCTTCACCCAGATCGAGAGCCACTTCGTGCAGCGCTTCGTTGCTGTTGGCCGGGTCCATCTGGTAGTTGTACTTGTTGCCTTTGCCGAGGTTACCGGAAGAACCAATCGCATCACGGAACGGGCCATAGTAAGCCGATGCGTACTTGGCGGAGTACGCCATGATGCGGGTGTTCACAAAGCTTTCTTCTTCCAGTGCTTCACGGATATCACCGATACGGCCGTCCATCATGTCGGACGGTGAAACGATATCGGCACCGGCTTCAGCGTGGGACAGCGCCTGTTTTACCAGAGTGTCGACGGTGCGGTCATTCAGTACGTAGCCGTCCTGATCAATAATGCCGTCCTGACCATGCGTGGTGAACGGGTCGAGCGCCACGTCAGTCATAACGCCCATTTCCGGTACGGCATCTTTCACGGCACGCACTGCGCGCTGAATCAGACCATTCGGGTTGAAGGATTCTTCGGCAAATTCACTTTTTGCATCGGCCGGGGTGTAAGGGAACAGGTCAATGCAGGGAATACCCAGCTGATACAGTTCCTTAACTTCTTTTACCAGCTCATCAATCGACAGACGTTCGATACCAGGCATGGAAGAAATCGGTTCACGTTCCTGATGGCCTTCCATCACAAACATCGGATAAATCAGATCGTCAGTGGTCAGCGTGGTCTCGCGCATCAGCCGGCGGGAAAAATCATCGCGGCGCATACGGCGCATGCGGGTTTCCGGGAAAAAGCGTTGAGCATCGCTGAAAGCCATGGGAGATCTCCTGATCTGGATGTCTGGGGGGAAGTAAGAATTATGGCTATTTTAGCGCGAAACCGCGCTGATTTACCGCAACTTTATATTCCACAGGCAGTATAGGCCGTTGCAAAACGACTGCACTTTGCCGGGCAAATATGACGGGAATATGTCATTGCGGCATACCGTGTTAACGATATTTTTCTTCCAGCGTGCTGATGGTGTCGTTGGCTATGCGCAGACTTTCCAGCAGGTCGAGCAGGTTGTAATCCAGGCTGACGTTCAGATGTGTTTTCTGGCCATCAAAGAAATCCGGGTTTTTACCTTGAAACTGCAGACCCAGAGTCAGCGAACCGTCTTCGCTGTATTTAACGTTCGACTGCAGCTGATCGTACTGATAATTCTCCAGAGCCTGCATGGCCATGCCGACCGCCGCGTTGGTTTGTCCCATGCTTTCCGAAGTGGAATTTTTATAGCGGATGGTACCGCCGGGCTGACGGGCGAACAGTGCACCCTGCGGCACCCGCACACCATCTTTGGTCAGTTCAAACGGCAGCAGACCATCAAGCAGGCCGGTGGCGTTGACCTCTGCTGAGGATTCCAGTGCGGCGACCTGCGATAACTGAATATGCTCCAGACCGATACCGAAAGAATTCACCTCTTTGCGGCTGTCGAATTTCACTTCCGGAATATGAATACGGCCACCCAGTACGCTGGTGTGCACTTCATAAATATCACTGAATACGTAAGAGAAATCCGCCGGAATCCGGGTCTGGCTACGCGCCAGTAAATCGGTAAATTCCACCCCTGGGTTGAGGCTGTCGCCACTGATCTGTGCGTCCAGCAGATAGTCACCATTAAACGGGCGGCGCAGGGCAAACAGGCCGTTCCATTTATCCAGCGCGATGCTGCTGTCGTAGGTGAGACTGAGGTTGTCCGCGCGCAGCATCAGATCCGGAGTGACTTCCGTTTTGCCATCCACAGTTTGCCAGTCGGCCCAGCCCTGCCCGGCAATGGAACCGGAAAGCAGCTCGACTTTGGTCAGCGCCAGCATTTCTTCCACACCCATGGCGTCCCAGTTCAGCGGCGTATCGTTAAGGTGCCACTGCAGAGAGCCGCTGCCGGAATCCAGATCGTGCTGCAGTCTTAACCGCAATGCGGCCTGGTGATTGGCGGCGGTGACATCGAAGCGGCCGCTCAGGTTATTCAGACTTTTAATGGTCGAGCTGTTGCGCGCAATCAGGCTGTCGCTGATGCCGTAGCTGATATTCAGCGGACCACTGAACTGTGCGTCCGGCACCGGCCATTCGCCAATATGGGATTTGGCCAGTGCCAGATGCACATCGCACAGTGCCCGCACGCCGGTCGGCGGGAAAAATGGCTGACAGGATAATTCCGCCGGCTGGAACACCAGTTTTGATGCTTCGCGGATATTTTTCTGTTCTTTGGATTTCAGCGTAAAGGCCCGGGTCTGAATTTTAAGCGGCAGATTCGCCGCACGACTGTGCTGTGCCAGCTGTTCCGGCGTCAGATCACTGAGGTTACCGTTCATGGATAACTGCGGCACGATATCCAGGGTCAGGTCGAGCGCTTGCCAGTTGTCACCCGGTATCAGCCTGAGCTGACTGACAAACCCTTTGTCGCTGCTCAGTTGCCACTGGCCAAGCGGCGATAAACGGGCCTGCAGTTCACCGCTGAGTCCGGCTTTCTCTAATGGCAGACCGGTGAGCGTCAGCAGTTGCGGACTGATGGTCATGTCAGTGGGCAGGCTGATCTGCGCGCCTTCACTGGCCTGCCATTGCATACGGCTGGTGAAATCCAGTGAGGCAAGGTTCTGGCCTGTGCCCTTCTGCGCTGCGGCAGTCAGCTGATTGTTAAACGTGCCTTTCCCGTCGCAATGATCGAGGGTGGCACTGCAGCTGCCGGCCAGTGTCTGACTGCTGCTGATGAGCAGTGGCTGCGGTTCATTCAGCAGTCCCTGTGGCAGAGCTGCGGCACTGATTCTGACCGATTGCGGGCGGCCATCCACGCGGTAAATCCAGTCGCTGTCGGCGGCGGTTTTGGTCAGGCTGAATAACCAGTCGCCTTTCTGCCAGTGCAGCCCGCCGGGTAATTCCGAACTCTGGCTGTTAATGCTGAAAATGGCACCGACCACGGCATCCCGTGGCAGTACACCCTGATTAGGTACTTCGATTTCGGCCTGCAGCAACAGGTCTTTTAACGGCAGCGGAATATCCTGCAACTGCGGCAGGCGTTCATGAATGGCGGCCAGATCGGAGCGGTGGCGCAGTTTCAGCCGGGTATGCTGATCGTCCTGCTCGATATGACCAAACATCTGGCTGAGAAGCGTCTGCTGCTCGCTGACCATTAACAGCCAGTCGCCGTTTTTCTGCAGCTGAATTTCCACATCCCAGGGCAACGGCAGATCGTTCAGCTGCAGCTGACCATTGATGTGCCAGCGTTCCGGGGTGACATCGGCCTGCAGTTCAGCCGTCAGCTGTGGGTGAATAAACTGAATTTTATCGATATTGATCTGCTCTGCCGGCAGTGACAGCCACTGACTGAAGGCCGGGATTTCAATCGCCTGATTAAATTGTCGCAGGGCGGCGGCGCGGGCATCTTTGGCGGCGCTCTGGGCGACTTCTTTGGCCCGTTCTTCCGGCAGACTGAGCAGCACAGTGCCAACGTTCAGGGTGTTGATGCGCCCGCTGGCGAGTCCTGTGGGCGAATAAGAAAGGTCGAGATTCTGAATGTGCAGCTGGGTGCCGTCATCCAGTGTCAGCTGCAGATTATCGAGCAGCAGCCGGTGCCAGCTCAGTTCACGTATTTCGGCGGCACCACCGTCACCCAGCCATTGCGGCAGATGACGGTTCAGCACAGGTTTGAGCAGTCCCGGGGCAAGGGCCAGCAGAACACCGGCCAGTACGAAGGCCAGCAGAATAACGATCGCGGTACGGATCCAGAAGCGGGCCCGGAAGATCCGCAGCGATGGCTTTTGCTCAGGCAGCTGCTCAGAATGGCTCATTACTGAGCCTTAATGGTTTTTACCCCATCCTGAGTGCCGAGCAGCAGGACGTTGGCCGGACGCAGAGCAAACAGACCGTTGGTGATCACACCGGTAATCTGATTGATCTTTTCTTCCAGCGCGATGGCAGACTGAATATCCAGATTGTGCACATCGAGAATATGACCGGCGTTATCGGTAAGCACACCTTCACGCCATACCGGGTCACCACCCAGTTTGACGATTTCACGGGCGACATAAGAGCGCGCCATCGGGATTACTTCCACCGGCAGCGGGAAAGCGCCCATGCGTTGCACCAGTTTGGATTCATCCGCCACGCAGACGAATTCTTTGGCCACGGCAGCGACGATCTTTTCACGGGTGAGGGCTGCGCCTCCGCCTTTGATCATCTCCAGGTGTTCGTTGATTTCATCGGCACCATCGACGTAAAAATCGAGGTTACTGACAGAATTCAGGTTATACACAGGAATGCCGTGATCCTTCAGGCGCTGGGCAGACGCTTCGGAGCTGGCCACGGCGCCATCGAACAGGTGCTTATGCTCAGCCAGAGCATCAATAAAACAGTTGGCAGTAGAACCTGTTCCTACGCCTACGATGCTGTCGTCTTCGAGATGGGGGAGGATATATTGTGCAGCGGCTTCACCCACTGCGCGTTTCAGTTCGTCTTGAGTCATGAGGCGCTGTCTGTGTTGAAAATGGACCGGGCTGTTCTGATTTGATTGCACGGGATCAAGCGAATTATATGCGCTGATGCGTTACAATGCGTCCCCTGTGCACAGATTCCTGTGCTTTTTTTCTTTGTTCCGGAATATCCCATGCTTAACGAATACCTGAAAAAGATTCTGTCGGCCCGTGTTTATGATGTTGCCGTGGAAACACCGCTGCATATTGCTCCGTTTCTGACGCAGCGGCTGAACAATCAGATCTGGGTTAAGCGTGAAGACCAGCAACCTGTGTATTCGTTCAAAATTCGTGGCGCTTACAACAAAGTGGTGCAGCTGACGGAAGAAGAAAAAGCCTGCGGTGTAGTGGCGGCATCCGCCGGTAACCATGCTCAGGGGCTGGCGCTGGCGGCGAAGGAACTGGGTATTAAAGCGGTGATTGTGATGCCACGCACCACGCCGGACATTAAAGTGAAATCCGTGCGTGCCCGTGGCGCCCGGGTGGTGCTGCACGGTGATGCCTTCGACGATGCTTTCGCCTACTCGCAGAAGCTGGTAGAAGAAAAAGGCATGACTTACATCCACCCTTACGATGATCCGGAAGTGATTGCCGGACAGGGCACCATCGGCATGGAGATCCTGCGCCAGCTGCGTGGTCCGGTGGATGCGGTGTTTGTGCCGGTCGGTGGTGGTGGTCTGGCCGCCGGTGTGGCTGCCTATGTCAAAGCCCTGCGCCCGGAAGTGAAAGTGATTGGTGTGGAAAGTACCGAATCTGCCAGTCTGGCTGCCGCACTGGATGCGCGTAAGCGTGTGATTCTGCCGCAGGTCGGCATTTTTGCCGACGGCGTTGCCGTGGCCCAGATCGGCAAGAACACCTGGGAAATCTGTAAAGATCATATCGACGAAGTGATCACCTGTACGCCGGATGAAATCTGCGCCGCGATCAAAGACGTGTTCGACGATACCCGTGCCGTGTGTGAACCGGCCGGTGCTCTGAGCGTTGCCGGTATCAAAAAGTACGTTGAACGCGAAGGCTGTGAAAACCAGAATCTGGTGGCTATTCTCAGCGGCGCTAACGTGAACTTCGATCGTCTGCGTTATATCTCTGAAGTGGCAGAAATCGGTGAAGGCCGCGAAGTGATTCTGGCGGTAACCATCCCTGAGCAGGCGGGCAGCTTCCAGAAATTCTGCAGCCTGATCGGCAAGCGTCCGATCACAGAATTCAATTACCGCTACGGTGACGATGACCGCGCACAGATTTATGTCGGCATTAAAGTCGGCCCGGAAGTCGGTGCCCGTGAACAGCTGCTGGAAGAACTGCGCAGCGAGAATTATCCGGTACTGGATATTACCGATGACGAAATGGCGAAATACCATATCCGCCATATGGTTGGTGGTCATGCCCCGGCGTCGGTGACCGATGAACGCATTTACCGGTTTGAATTTCCGGAACGTCCGGGCGCACTGCTGAACTTCCTGCGCAAGCTGGGCAAGAGCTTCAATATTTCGTTATTCCACTACCGTAACCACGGTGCTGCCTATGGCCGCGTGCTGGTGGGCCTGCAGGTACCGGAAGGTAAAAACGAAAAACTGGATACCTTCCTGCAGGAACTGGGTTACCCATGGTGGGATGAAACCGATAACACCACTTACCAGCTGTTCCTGCGTTGATACGCGCTGTTAGGTGGGTTTTGGCTAAGAAATAAGCTGAGCTATAACTTATAAAAGTGAGCTAATCTGAAGCAGTCTGGTTGTGAACAGACTGCTTCTCCCCGGATAGTGCTGATGACGTTCCGGCAATAATAATAACAGGGTCCGCTATGCTGTTTTTTCTGCGTGCTGTGTATCTGACGGCGCACTTTCTGATTGTCTGCGTATTTGCGCTGCTGTTCTGTCTGCTACGACCGCGGCACCGCGACAATACCTTCTTTCTCGCCGGTCTGATGAGCTGGTCATTACCCCTGCTGGGCATTCGCCTGAAGACACTGAATCAGTCGCCGGTGGGGGATGGTGCGGCGGTATACATCGTTAATCATCAGGATGTGCTGGACGTATTTATCTGCACCGGCATGCTGCCGCGCAATATTGCTGTGCTGGGCAAAACCGAGCTGCGTTATATTCCTGTGTTCGGGCTGGCATTCTGGCTGGCAGGCAATATCTACATCAACCGTAAAAACAAAGCCAAAGCCTGGAGCACGATGCAGTCTGTGGCGAAGACAGTGCAGCGTCGTCAGTGCGCTGTGTATATCTTTCCGGAAGGTACGCGCAGCAAGGGTCAGGGAATGCTGCCGTTCAAGAGCGGTGCCTTTGCTCTGGCGATTGAAGCCGGTTTGCCCATCGTGCCCATTGTCTTCAGCAGTACCCATAAAAATATCGATCTGCATAAACTGCACGCCGGTTATGCACTGGGTAAATTCCTTGAGCCGGTGAGCACCGACGGCATGGGGGAAGAGGATGTGCGGCCACTGGCCGACGCCTGTCGCGAACGCATGATGCAGGCAGTGGCCGAACTGGATGCTCAGGCCGACGCCCTGCAACATAAGACGCCGAAACGTTAACGTCTGTCGTACAGGAATCTCAGGAGGCGCGGCGGGCGGGTTCCTGATTATCTGTGATGGTGTCGCTGCGATAGCGGCTGTCGCTCAGGCTCAGGCGCTGACCCTCATTCAGATGGGTGGTACAGGCCACTCTGAGCAGCGAGGTAAAATTACCCGGTTCACCGCGGCGTTCCACCACTTCGCGGTAAATGCGGGTGATAAAGGTCCCCAGCGTTAACTCTGCTTCATCAGCAATCTGCTCCAGAATCTGCCAGAACACCGCCTCCAGACGGATGCTGGTGACCACGCCATCAATGCGGATGGAGCGGGTTTTCAGTTCAAACAGTTCGGGTTCGGCGGCGGAATAAATTTCACACATGGGGCGGCCCTGTCCTGTGGATATCTTTTTATGATGCGCCAAAAAGCACTGCAATTGCAGTGCTTTTTTCGGCCATTAAGGCAATATCCCGGAAGTACTCAGCGCCACTTATTACAGCAGGGCATTGAATTGCGCCAGCCATGCCGGGTGAGCAGGCCAGGCCGGAGCGGTAACGATATTGCCATCGGTAACGGCATCGGTGACTTCGATATCCGCGTACAGACCACCGGCCAGAGTTACTTCCGGGGCGCAGGCCGGGTAAGCGGAAATCTTACGTTCGCGGATCACATCCGCTGCGGCCAGCAGTTGGGCGCCATGACAGACGGCGGCGATCGGTTTGTTGGCTGAGGCGAAATGTTTCACCAGTTCAATCACGCGGCTGTTGAGGCGCAGGTATTCCGGGGCACGGCCACCTGGGATCAGCAGGGCGTCGAAATCTTCGCCTTTGATGTCAGCAAAACTGGCGTTAAGAACAAAGTTGTGGCCCGGTTTTTCGCTGTAGGTCTGGTCGCCTTCGAAGTCGTGAATCGCGGTGCGGATGCTGTCGCCGGCGGCTTTGTCCGGGCATACCGCAGCAACGCTGTGACCGGCCATCTGCAGTGCCTGAAAGGGCACCATCAGTTCGTAATCTTCCACGTAATCACCGGCGATAATCAGTACGTCAGCCATGGCGGCCTCCTGTCTTTTTATGATGGATGGCCGGCAAGTCTGGGGGATGGCTGAAGCTTACGGGTAACAACCGGTTACTACTGTTTGAAAAGGCCGGGACTCAGACAATCAATGGCCTGTTAAGTCCCGTATTGAGTGCCGGGCTTAAAGGCGGCCCTTACTGAACTGCTCGCGTGCCGCCTGTTTCTTACGGTCACTTTTACGCAGCAGCACGTAGAAGGCACCACTGCCGCCATGATGCTGTTGGGCCGTGTGAAAGGCCTGCACTTCCATCATTTCCTCCAGCCAGTGCACCAGATAGCTCTTCAGCACAGCGGGGTCTTTGATATTGCGGTCGCCTTTACCGGGCAGAATCAGAATGCAGCGGATGTCGTGCGCCATGCAGTCGTGGACAAAACGGAACACTTCGCGGCGGGCATCTTCCACCGTGCGCCGGTGCAGGTCGAGGCGGGCTTCTATTTCGTATTTGCCGAGACGCAGTTTGCGGTAAACCCCATCCTGAATGCCGGGGCGCTTGAAGCCCAGTACATCGTGCGGTCCAACCCGTTCAACTTCGCTGGCACGCAGGTGATTCGGATCTTTGTCTTCCGCTTCGGTGGTTGCAGCAACGCGGCGGGCGTTGGCTGAGGCTTTGTTGATATCACCTTTGCGCAGGTCGACTTTTTCTTTAGTCTGCAGTGGCTTTACGCCCTGCATTTCCTGCAGAAACAGGTCATCTTCGTGCTCTGCAGACGTGCTCTGTGGTGATTTCGGCTGTTCAGTCATTGCGTTGTTCGGACATAGGTTCGGCAGGAGATAATACCGAAAATCATAGCCCTGCGTCTTGTCCTGCATAGGTGACACTTCTTTGCACATGGCGGACACAACTTTGTCTGCAGATGGCTACAATGGCGGCATGATAACCAGAACAAGACCGTGGGGATAACCTATGCGATCAGGCGTTGTTTCATGGCTGTGCGGAGCATTAGTGGCGGTGGCCGCCACGGCTCAGGCGTGGGCCTTTGATGGCAAATATCGTGAAATTGACTGGAACGAGCAGCTCGATCTTTCGCTGCAGCAGAGTGAGCAGATTCAGGCGATCGAGAAAAAATATCACGAGCAGATGTATCAGCTGGTGCCGGATAAACCTGAATCGAAGCGCAAAGACGGTGAAACCCGGGCAGAAGTGCAGCGCCTGATGACCGATATGCGCAATGAAATGCGTGCGGTACTGACGCCGGATCAGTTGCAGAAAGCCCATACTCTGATGCTGGAGCAGCACAGCAAAATGCGGCTGCGCATGGCCCGCCGTCTGGCGATGGAGCTGGATATGCCGATTGAGCAGGAGCACAGACTGCAGCAGCAGGTATCCTCTATGGAGGATGACTACGACTGGCCAATGGATAAAAAGCAGCTGGATGAAGACCGCGATAAATTCAAAGCGGTGTTGAAATCCGTGCTCACTGAAGAGCAGCAGGCGACGCTGGCGGAACGCCGTAAAGAAGCGCGTGAGCGCTGGCAGAGTGCCCGTGAGCGTGGTTTTCCGGAAGGTGAACACATGGACAACATGCCGCCACCGCCTGAGCGGTGAATCAGGCGAGGCGGATTCGCAGGCACAAAAAAGCCGGGCATTGCCCGGCTTTTTTGTGCCCTGAGTCTGCTCAGAAGCTGTATACCAGCGTCACGCCGAATTCACGGTCGGTGTTTTCGGAGTCTTCCGGTACTTCTTTGGTGTGCTTGATGCTGTAGGTCAGCTTGGTTGCCAGACTGCCGTTGATCTGGCTCTTCAGGCCGGTTTCTGATCTCAGGATAGTGTTGTCTGATCCGGTGTCCGCCGACACTTCCTGGGTAAATTCAACGCCGTCACGGATTTCCCAGAAGTAGTTTGCAGCAGTACGCAGAATGGTTTCGTCTTCGGTTTCGCCGCCTTCATCCAGACGGTCGTAGCGATAACCAGGACCGATTTCCAGGTCCAGCTGCATGGTGTCATTGTTGATGGCGCGATAACCGTAACCGACCGAGACCTGAGACTGATATTCATAGCCACTGAAGCGGTCATCTTCATATTCACCGAGAAACAGCAGGTAGTGGTGCTTAGTGAAGTTGCGGTCAAACTGCAGACTGGAAGCGTACTTCTCTTTCGAAGTGGTGCCGTCTTCCTCACTGGTCAGTGCGTCAGCTTTGAACGTGGTATCCCAGTTCTCACCGCTGTGCATAACACCGAATTTGGCATTCAGGCTGGTGGTGTCGGTATTACCGCTGGTATTGATGTAACCCAGTTCACTGGAACCTTTCCATGATTTCTCTGCGTCTTCATCCGCGGCATGAGAAATCAGTGCCGGCAGGGCAAGTGCCGGTATCAATAACAGTTTACGGTGCATGTAATCCTCTCTGCATCAGTCTGGTGTTGGCGGGCAGAGTAGCGGTGCTGTCGGATGAGTGCAAGGGTGGTCAGGCCTTTAAACGACAGAATTGTACCAATTTCACGTCCGTGAAATAAAAAAACCGCAACAGGGAACCTGCTGCGGCACGAGGGGAATTTGTAAAGATTATTCCTTCGCCTGCTGGCGCAGAACGAATTTCTGAATTTTACCGGTGGAGGTTTTCGGTAACTCACCGAACACGATATGACGCGGAATTTTAAAGTGCGCCATGTTGTTGCGGCAGAACTCGATGATTTCCTCTTCCAGCGTGTTCGCACCTTCTTTCAGTTTGATAAAGGCGCACGGTGTTTCACCCCATTTGTCATCCGGGCGGGCAACTACAGCGGCTTCTTCCACATCCGGATGACGGTACAGAATATCTTCCACTTCGATGGAGGAGATGTTCTCACCACCGGAAATAATGATGTCCTTGGAGCGGTCTTTAATTTCGATGTAACCGTCTTCGTGCCATACCGCCAGGTCGCCGGTGTGGAACCAGTCGCCGCTGAAAGCTTCTTCACTGGCACGCGGGTTTTTCAGGTAGCCCTTCATCACGATGTTACCGCGGATAAAGATCTCACCGATGGTTTCACCGTCACGTGGTACCGGCTGCATATCGTCCGGGCTGGCAACCATCAGGTCTTCCTGCATGGCAGACTTAACACCCTGACGGGCTTTCAGTGCGGCTTTCTCGCTTGGGTTCTTATCGGACCATTCGTCTTTCCATTCACACAGAATACATGGGCCGTAAGTTTCGGTCAGACCGTACACGTGAGTAACGTGGAAGCCCATACGCTCCATGCCTTCGATGACAGCTGCCGGAGGCGCAGCACCGGCGACCATGGCGTTCACTTCGTGTTCGATGCCTGCTTTCATATCGGCCGGTGCATTGTTGAGCATGTTCAGTACGATCGGCGCACCACAGAAGTGGCTTACTTTCTGGGTTTTGATGGCGTCGAAAATAGCATCAGCACGGACATGGCGCAGGGATACGCTGACACCGGCAGACGCTGCGATGGTCCACGGGAAACACCAGCCATTGCAGTGGAACAGCGGCAGAATCCACAGATACACAGGGTGTTTGCCCATATCCCAGGAAACGATGTTGTTGGCCGCGTTCAGGTAAGCACCACGGTGGTGGTACACCACGCCTTTCGGGTTGCCGGTGGTTCCTGAGGTGTAGTTCAGGGTGATGGCATCCCACTCGTTTTCCGGCAGTTGCCAGTCGTAATCCGCGCTGGCGTCGGCCAGCAAGTCTTCATAAGTCTGCTGACCAAGCAGATCACCTTCCGTGAAGTACGGGTCGTCGATACCGATCAGGGTTGGTTTGTTAGGCAGCATGGCTAATGCTTTTTTCGCAACCGGACCAAACTCGCGGTCAACGAACAGAATTTTGGTTTCTGCATGCTGCAGAATGAAAGCGATGGCTTCAGCATCCAGACGGGTATTGATGGCGTTAAGTACAGCACCTGTCATCGGCACGCCAAAATGGGCTTCAAACATCGGCGGGATGTTGGAACACAGGAAGGAAACGGTTTCCCCTTTCTGGATGCCCATTTTGTCCAGCGCACTGGCCAGACGAACGCAGCGCTCATAGGTTTCAGCCCAGGTGTACCGGGTATCCTGATGAACCTGAGCAACGCGGCCAGGGTAAACAAAAGCCGCGCGCTGCAGGTAGCTGACAGGCGATAAGGTGGCGTAGTTAGCCGGATTCGCATCCAGCCCCATGTCATAGATGTTGTAGTGCTGCATAGCGCCCTCGTATTTTCTTATATATGGCACTTCGGGCCAGGAGTTATGCAGCGCATTAGAAGACGGAAGGGGGGTTCAGTGTATCCGACTTAGGTCTTATTACCTACGCGTAATTACGAATCTTTGTCCCCCATTTGTTGCAGCCAGCGCCGCATAACTGCCCGTGCAAATGCCGTCTGAGACTTCTGATAACGCTCAAAATCCCCGTCCAGCTGCTGAATCAAAGCATTCACCATGGCCTGATCCCGATCAGGATTACCGATCAGTTCGCGCTGCGTCCAGGTGTCGACGATTCCCCGTGTTACTTCAAAATGGCACTGAAAAGCCCATGTTTTGTTGCCCAGACGATAAGCCTGATTCTTTACCTGTTCGCCTTCCAGCAGCAGGGTCGCGCCATCCGGCAGATCGAAGGTGTCGGAATGCATTTCAAACAGCACGGGATACGCATCGAGCAAATGCATCAGCGGATCCGTGGCACAGTGAATCGTGCGCGTCAGCCGGGTAAAGCCGTACTCCAGAAAACCCTGTGGGCGAACTTCCGCGCCAAAAGCACGGGCGATGGCCTGACTGCCGAGACAGGAACCAAGAATGGGTTTTTCTTCAGCGTGAAAACGGCGGATAACTTCATCCAGTTCTGCGAAATAATCCGCCAGTTGTGGATCGTAAACTGAGGGTTCTCCACCGAAAACGATCAGTGCGTCAAACCCTTCAGTGGTTGCCGGTAATAAATCGCCGAAGCGGCGGTAACACCAGCTGAGGGTGCCACCGGCTTCGCGCACGGCTTCGCCGATCCGTCCGGATTCGACGTCGCCGTCCATACCACCGGCCATAATTGCCAGGATATTCATGCTCATAATGTTTTACACAATGCCTTTTTCCAGATATTCATCCAGCCCCGGTGTACGGTAGCCGTCTTCGCGGTAAGTAATCGGGAAGTAGCTTTCATCGACCTCGTTGGAATTGAATTTTTTGTACTTACCGTAAATCGGTCCGTTACCGATTTTCATCAGCTCCGGGTTGAACTGAATATCGTGCTGGAAAAAGTGTGCGGCCAGTGCGCGGCGCGGTACCTCGGCTTTATTCACCCGCGAACCGTGCCACAGCCAACCGTCGTGGAAGGCGCCACCGCCCGGTGGCACAACCACCGGCACCAGCTCCAGTTCCAGACCGTGCTGTTCTGCCCATTCGCGGACTTCTTTCAGATCATCTTCCGGGCCGTGGAACTGCATGATGGGTTTGGCTTCGCCCCAGGTGTGGGAGCCTTTGATATATACCAGTGTGCCGCCGTCTGCGGTGGTCTGATCAACCGCCACCCAGCAGCTGACCAGTGCCGGTTTGTCGATCCAGAGTGAGTACATACTGTCCTGATGGAAGCCGATGGATCGGCCGTTTACAGGTTTCCACAACAGATTATCAATCATCAGGCGGGCGCCATCCCAGCCGCCCAGCTGAGCGCAGGCTTTACCGAGATTTTCGGACAGGATATGGCGTGCGACGGTGAGGTCGGATTTCCACGCGTTACAGATCTGTTTGGTGTACGGCGGTTCGCCGGCAGGTAAATTGACTTCATCGGGTTTTACGCCGGTTTCATAAATACCTTCTTCAAAAATCGGTGGAAAACGCTCGCGGATAGCCGCTGCCGCTTCCGGTTCAATAATTTTATCGACGATCAGAAAACCGTCTTTACGGAATTGAGCAATCTGCTCATCGGTCAGATGAATCATGGTGGTGTCCTTCAATAAGCAAGTCAGAAATCAGTAAAAGGTGAGGTAACGGTTAACTTCCCATTCCGAAACAGTGCGGTGATATTCCTTCCATTCACTGCGTTTCAGATTCAGGTAACTGTTAATCAGGCGCTCGCCAAGGGCATCTTTAAAAAACGCATCGGCTTCCAGTGCATCCAGTGCGGCGTCGAGATTTTCCGGCAGGCAGCTGACGCCCATATCGGCGATGGCCTGCGGACTCAGATCATAAAAATTCAGGCTGCAGGCGTCCGGTGGTGTGAGGTCGCGGTCAATGCCGTCCAGACCAGCGGCAATAATCGCGGCAGTCGCCAGATACGGATTCATGGCGCTGTCGCCGATACGTACTTCAATGCGACCGTAGGGGATGCGCACCATGGCTGAGCGGTTGTTATCACCCCAGGCAATAAATACCGGTGCCCAGCTGGGAATACCCGGTGAACCTGTTACCAGACGCTTATACGAATTCACTGACGGGCACAGTAATGCACAGAGTGCCGGTGCGTGTTCGATAATGCCGGCAATAAATTGGTGGGCGATGGATGACAGGCCCATACCGCTCGGGTCGCTGTCGTCCTGAAACAGGTTGACGCCGTTATCGTCCACCAGAGAGCAGTGCACGTGCATACCGTTACCGGTGGTGGTGGCGCTCAGTTTGGGCAGGAAGCTGCAGATCGCACCGTTATTGTTGGCGACTTCTTTCGCAGTCATTTTGAAGAACTGCATATTGTCGGCAGTCTTTACGCACTCGTCGTATTTGAAATTGATTTCAAACTGGCCGTTAGCGTCTTCGTGGTCGATCTGATAAACCTCCAGACCCACCGCTTCCAGCGATTTGTGCAGGCCTTCAATAAACGCCGAGTTACGGGTCAGACCGCGGTAATCGTAGGTCGGGCGTTCCATGGTGTCGGTGCTGTCGAAGGGGACGATGGCACCGTCTTCGTCTTCACGCAGCAGATAAAATTCCGGCTCCATGCCTGTCATCAGGCGCAGGCCGCGTTCTTTCAGACGCGCTGCCTGATGGCTGAGAATATTGCGCGGATCGAGCATAAAAGGTTCGTCGCTGACCATACCGGTACCGCGAATACAGGCGTAACCCGGCATCCATGGAATTAATGTCAGCGTGCTGAGGTCGGCCACCATCATGTATTCCGGATCCTGCGGCGACATATCAAAACCAAGAATGGCGCCACCGGCAAAACCGGCACCGGTTTCGGTGAGATCTTTCAGGCAATGCACGGGGACGGATTTACTTTTAATGCCGCCGTGCAGATCGACAAACTGCGCGAGAATGTAGTCCACCTTATGGGTGGCGAGAAATTCGTACGCGGCTTGCAGCGTGTTTTCTGCCGGGCAGGTCCATACGGTATCTGCCAGAGTGAATTGATGAGTCATCTTGCCGTCCTCTTCTTTCTATTCGGGATGGCATAAGTGTCTCAGCGATGGAAGGTTAGGCCGTTAACATCCGGTACCGGAGTTTTGACATCCGGTGCCATTTGTAAAAGATCTGGTGTGTAAAAGACCTGCTGGAACCGGAAGTTAAAAGAGAATGAATGGGTGGTCAGTGTGAAGACGTACGCCAGTCGCTGGGGCTGAGGTTTTTCCAGCGCACGAAGGCGCGGGTAAAGGCGCTGACTTCGGAATAGCCGAGGCGGAAAGCCACTTCAGAAATACTCAGCTGATCGTAATTCAGATAATACTCAGCCAGCGATTCACGGACTTCATCGGTCAACTGACTGAAGGTAAAGCCTTCATCGGCGAGCATACGCTGCAGGGTGCGGCGCGACAGGTTAAGCCGCCGGGCGACCTGATCAATACCGGCTTCGCCGGCGGGCAGCAGATCCATAATTTCCGTCTTGGCGCGCTGGCTGGTGGTCATCGGCTGACGCACGCGGCCATCAAGATCCAGAATCGAACCCAGCGACACCCGATTGAGCATGGCGTTGGCATCCGGCATCGGCACATCCAGACAGGCTTCGCGGAACAGAATCACATTGCGTTCCTGACTGAAGTTCACATCACAATGAAATGCATCGCGGTGTGGGCTGGCATCCACCAGAGCCGGGTGCTGAAAATGCACCGCCAGTGGTGACCAGCCATCGCCCATGCCCCGTTTAAGCACATTGTTGAGCATGCCGATGGTCAGTTCGGCGTCCTGCCGGCGGTCCATAATGTCGCCGTCTAACAGGCGGTACTCGAGCTGGCAGATACCGCCGGACGAGGAAAAATTCAGCAGGCTGTTGCGCTGAAAAACGTGGAACCATTGCTCCATACCAGAGATGGCATCACGCAGCGTAGGAGAAGTAATCGCCTGATAGCCGAACAGCCCCAGACCCTCTGGCGCAAACTGCTCGCCGAACCACAGTCCGAAGTGCTCATTGCCCGTGGCGCGGGCGGCTTCGTGCATAGAATTGCAGTAGTTCTTCAGGGAGATATGGCGGTTAGGCTGCTGATACAGGCCCGGCTTCAGACCAGCGCGGGACAGTACCGGCTGGCTTTCAGCGCCCTGCGACTGAATAAATTCCTCCAGTCCCACCGTGACCGATCCCAGCACGCTGGACGGCACCTGGCTGCGGCGCTGTGGCTGACGTTTTGGCAGTGTGGACTGAGGCATAATCGTAACCTGAGGAAACTTTCGTTCCCCTCAGGAAAGCAACCTCTGCGCCAGACTGCCGGAAACACTGCGTTTACGGGCGTGCGGCCATCTTCTGCTTTAAACGGCCGGTGAGGAAGTCCCACAACATCACCCAGTCTCCGACAAAACTCCACAACGGATATTTAAAGGTTGCCGGCCTGTTGTGCTCAAAGAAGAAGTGTCCGGTCCATGCCGGGCCATAGCCTGCCAGCAGAGCCAGCGGCAGCAACAGCAGGGTACCACTGAACAGAGCATACAGAATAACCGCCAGGGCCGTCAGGCTGCCGGTGTAATGCAGCACACGGCATACCGGGTTACGGTGCTCGCTGAGATAGTAGGGGTAAAACTCCGCGAAGCTGGTAAAGGGTTGGCTGTGGTCCGGACGTGGAGAATTTGTCTGGCGGGATTCGCTTTGCATGAGGCCTCCGTTGGGCGGTATTTGTTATTTTGCGGATATTTCAGTCGATATTTTTATCAGAACTTTCCGTCTGAAGCCCGTCAAAAAGGCGGGCGCTCTGCTATCGTAGCCTGACAGGTATCAGATAAAAGAGCTGTATGTGACAGCCGCGGCATGGCCGAACGGGCCAGAGACGTTATTGCAGCTTCCCAAGCTGACAATGCTGGGCTGCGGACAGGCACGCAAGAGCAAACCTTCTGATAGGCTGATGTTATCAGTGTGCGTTATCCGGCACGGCAGATTTACAGGTCCTTAAACAACGGACAGGGAGTTAAAGAATGCTCTATAAGATGAATGCCCAGATCATGGAAGCCATGCGTCCGGTGCATGTGATGGCACGCCAGGCACGGCAGATGGCTTACCAGCCGTGGAATCCACTGAACAGCAGCTGGGCCTTCCGTACTTTCCGGGCCTCCATGGAGCTGACCGAGCGGCTGACCGAATATTACGCACAGCCTGCCTGGGAGCTGGATACCACAGAGGTTAACGGCCGCACCGTCGACGTCAGTTATGACCATGTGATGAGTAAGCCGTACTGCGATCTGCTGCACTTCCGCCGCCGCACCCGGGCACTCAAACAACCCAAGGTTTTAATCGTCGCGCCGCTGTCCGGCCACTTCGCCACCCTGCTGCGCGGTACCGTGAAGGAATTTATGCGTGACCACGAGGTGTATATTACCGAATGGAAGAATGCCCGTGATGTCCCCATGGGCGATGGCGTCTTCCGCTTTGATGATTACATCGAATATCTGATCGATTTTATGGGCTGGCTGGGGCCGGACACCCATGTACTGGCAGTGTGTCAGCCCTGTGTACCGGCGCTCGCCGCCGCCGCTTATATGTCAAAACACGCAAACCCGAATCTGCCGCGCAGCATGACGCTGATGGGCGGGCCGGTGGATACCCGCATCAGCCCGACTGAGGTTAATGATTATGCTTCGGGTAAGGATCTGGTGTGGTTCGAAGAGAACGTCATCATGCGCGTGCCGAAAGGCTTTAAAGGCCGTGGCCAGCTGGTGTATCCGGGCTTTGTGCAGCTGTCCGGGTTTATGTCGATGAACATGGATTCACACATCAATAAGCACTTTAAATTCTTTAACGACCTGATCAAAGGTGACGGCGACAGCGCTGAAGCTCACCGCCAGTTTTATAACGAGTATCTGGCAGTGATGGATATGCCCGCGCCTTACTATCTGGATACCATCCGCCGGGTATTTCTGGAATATCAGCTGCCGCGCGGCGAGATGGAATTCCGCGGCGAAAAAATCGACCTGAGTGAAATCCGCGATATGGCGTTACTGACGGTCGAAGGGGAAATGGATGACATCACCGGCCGCGGCCAGACGTCCTGCGCGCTGGATCTGTGCAGCAAACTCGGCAAAGGTAAGAAAATGCATATCGAGGAAGAGGGCGTCGGCCATTACGGTATTTTTAACGGCCGCCGCTTCCGTGAAAGCATTGCGCCTAAGGTGAAAAAATTTATGCGCGATCACGCCTGATCACGGCATCGCTGCTTCTTTTAACACCTGACAGCACTCAGGTCAGGTGTTAGCCTTTACACATCCCGACCGGAGTCTTCCGCTGACATGATTTAAACCACCTGTTACCTGCTTTAACCCGCCACTGGTTTGCTGGATCGTTACCGGTTCCGCTTTGCAGTGATTGTTTCTGGTTATGGCAGACAGTCGGTGTGGTCTGTTTCAACTCTTTTGCCCCGCCTTCTGTCTGTAACGGGAGGTTGTATGGCTACTTCTTCTTCACTTGTTTCGTCTTCTGGTGCCCTTCTGACGGTGCAGCAGTTCAGCTGTTCACTCCCGGATGGCACTGAGTTGATTGAATGTTCGTCCTGTTCACTCGGCGCGGGTGTGTTCGCCCTTACTGGTGAAAATGGCAGCGGCAAATCAACTTTTCTTAATGCCTGTGGCGGCAGTGCCGGCGACCTGAGCTATGACGGGCGCATTTATGCTGCCGGGCGACGATTGCTTATCGGCCAGCAGTGCGCTTCTCCCATTGCTGATGAACTGAATCTGCGCCATTCCCTGCTCGCGTTGCAGGCTGTTGCAGACGGCTGTTAGCCGAACAGACACTCCTGCAATGCGATGGCTTATGGACGCTGGTGGATGATTGTGTCGCCTGCCTGGCAGAGTCAGGGGTGACGCCCTTTGGCGGCAATCAGCCTGTTATTACGCCAGCAACCTTGCTGTACTGGCTGGATCAGCAGCTGCCGTTTCTCAGCGGTGGTGAGCGCCAGAAGGTGAGGCTGGCTCTGGCATTCAGCTTACAGCCACAGGTTCTGCTGCTGGATGAGCCCGGCAATGATCTGGATAGCGCTGGGCGTGCCTGGCTGGCAGGAAAACTGACTGCCTGGCGTGGTTGTGTTTTGCTGGTCAGTCACCAGCCCGCTCTGCTGCGCTCAGCTGATGGCATTCTTGAATTGAGTGGCCGGCAGATTAAGTACTACGGCACAGGCTATGACGATTATCTGCTTATCCGTCAGCAGGAACAGCAGGCGCAGCAACAGCGTCTCGATCATCTCCGGCCGGCAGATCATGCACAAAGCACAGTTGCAGCTGAATCGTGAAAAAGCTCAGCGGCGTTCCCGGACTGGTGAACGCCAGCAGCGGGATGGCAGCCAATGCAGTGCATTACTGGATATGAAAGCAGACAAAGCCGGACGCCAGCGTGGCGCTCAGGAGCGTCAATTACAACGTCAGCTGGACAGTACCCGGGAGGCACTGACGCAGGAATCCATTGCTGCCCCGGCCGTTGTCCGCTGGCACTTTCCTGCACTACCAAAACGCCGTCAGCCCTATGCACGGGCCGTTGGTTTAGTTCTGCCTTACGGGCAGCAAACACCGCTGAATCTGACGGTTGAAACAGCTCATCACTGGCATATCCGTGGTGTTAATGGCAGTGGAAAATCGACCCTGCTGGCGGTACTGCACCAACAACTTGCCGCCACTGCAGGCAGTATCAGCATCACTGGAGAAACTGTCCTGCTGACGCAGCATCATGCGGGCACTGAACCGATCATGACCAGTACGCTGGAATATTTTCAGCAGCACTGCCTGAGCGGAGCTTTGGCCGTGACAGAAATCCGGACAATATTGGCAGCGGCCGGGCTCGATGCTTTGAAATGCAACAGGCCGGTTGCAGCGTTGAGTGGTGGGGAAAGGATGCGACTGAATATTCTGCTGGCTGCGTGGTCGAGGCACGGAGCGCTGTTGCTGCTGGATGAGCCGGACAATCATCTCGATATGGACAGCCGGCAGGTGCTCAGTTCAGCGCTGAACGCCTGGCCTGGCAGTTGGCTACTGGTCAGTCATGATGATGACTTTGCCGCGCAATGTGGCGTGACGCATGTACTTAATCTGCATAAGTCTGAATAGCCAGACTTATGCAGGTACCGCCGGATAACTGAGCTCCACCTCAAATACAGATCCTTTGCCGGCTTCGCTGGACACCTGAATATTGCCGCGTTTTGCTCTGACCAGATCATGGGACAGTTTCAGTGACAGGTCGGTATGCGTTTCAGCATCGTGATGACGCAGACGGCTGAACGGGTGGAAGACTTTATTCAGATCGTCATGATGGATACCGCCGCTGTTGTCACGGATGACAAAACGCAGCTGGTGGTCGAGGCCGCTGCGGCGGTCAAGGCTGGCGCTGAGGCTTACCTCGCCATGACGGCTGAAACGGATGGCATTGCGTAACAGATTAAGCATGATCTGTTGCAGACGGGGTCCGTCACCATACACCAGAGGCGGAATAGCGCTGTCGGTGTTGATGGTCAGTGTCAGGTGCTTTTTCTGCGCTTCAGGCTGCAGTAGCTGGCCAACCTGGGCGCAGATATCGTGTACTGAAAATGGCTCGTCGGCCAGTTCCAGCTGCTGGTTATCTATGCTGGTAAAATCAAGCAGGTCACTGCTGTGATTCTGCAGCTGATACTGTGCCTGTTCCAGTGTGTCGAGCAGACGCTGGCGGGTTACTTCATCGCTGGTGGTACGCAGTTCAGCCACTGCCTCGCGCATGCTGGCCAGTGGCTGGTGCAGCTGTTGACCAATACCACTGAGCAGCGATGTTTTGATCTGCTGATTTTTTTCAATCTGTTCGCGGGCGTGTTTCAGACTGGTTACATCACGGGAAATACCGAACAGATATTCGATCTCTCCGTTTTCGGCAAACAGTGGCGTCAGATTCGTGCGCCAATAGCGCACGGAACCATTGTGACTGGTGATGGTTTCTTCTTCTTCGTAGTGGATCGCCTCACCGGCGTCGATACAGCGCTGGTAGCTGGCGGCGACGCGCTGATAAATATCGGCGGGTAAAAATTCGCGCAACGGCTGATTTTTCGGCAGCGGCGTCAGCAGTTCAAAGCTGGTGCGTTCGGCGATATTCGCCTTAACCATATAATATTCGCCCTGCTCCGGGCGGATCAGAAACATGTTGTCGCCGGATTGATTCCAGACGTGCTCAAGCAACTGGGTCCTGAGCCTGTCGTGCAGATAGGCCGAAGATGAATGCTGGCTGTTACCGCTCTGACTGTCGTTATTCATACGGGGCCTGGGTACCGTCCTGAGGTTATGAACGGCTCGGCTGCCGCGATCAATTGCCTGAATATACCTTCGCTTTTTGTTAAAAACAGGAGTCAAATCAGGCTGTTAATGGAAATTCAGGCCAAATGTCAGTTATGACCTGTTTGGTCCTGTTGTTTGGCAGTGTGAATCCGGTTTGTTGAGTGATTTATGAACACTTTTAAGATGGTTGGCTGATGGTCATTGCGGTTGTTGCGTTGGTGTTATCTGCTGCCAAGCCTGATAAAATCGCCGCTCAACATCTGACTTCTCAGTCCTGGCGTCGCCGGGACACAGACTGGATACCCTAAAGCATGCCGGAAGTAATTGCCGACGATTCCGTCGGTCTGGTAACCCCTCAGCTACTGCATTTTGACGAGCCCCTGACCCTGCGCAGTGGTCGTGTGCTGCCGCAATTCGATCTGATGATAGAAACCTATGGTGAACTGAACGCCGATAAGTCCAACGCGGTACTTATCTGTCATGCGCTCAGTGGCGACCACCATGCGGCGGGTTATCACAGTATGGAGGATACCAAACCGGGCTGGTGGGACAGTGCGATTGGTCCGGGTAAACCGATCGACACCAATCACTTTTTTGTTGTTGCGCTGAACAATCTCGGCGGCTGTTCCGGTTCCACCGGACCGATCAGTATTAACCCGGAAACCGGGCGTGAATATGGCCCGGATTTCCCGATTGTTGCGGTGCGCGACTGGGTGCACAGTCAGGCACGTCTGGCGGATCGCTTAGGCATTCAGCAATGGGCAGCGGTGGTCGGCGGATCATTAGGAGGCATGCAGGTGCTGCGCTGGTCGATTCAGTACCCGGAGCGTATCCGTAACGCGGTAATTATTGCCTCGGCGCCGAAGTTATCGGCGCAGAACATCGCATTTAACGAAGTTGCCCGTCAGGCCATTGCCAAAGATCCGGATTTCCATGACGGCCACTATCTGGAAAAAGGCACCATCCCTAAAGCCGGTCTGATGCAGGCCCGTATGCTGGGGCATCTGACCTACCTGTCGGACGATGCCATGCGCCAGAAATTCGGACGCGAACTGAAAGAAGGCAAACTCAATTACAGCTTTGCACCTGAGTTTCAGGTGGAAAGTTATCTGCATTATCAGGGTGAAAAATTCAGCACCCGCTTTGATGCCAACACCTACATGTTGATGACCAAAGCGCTGGATTATTTTGATCCGGCCGGTGATTACGATAACGATCTGGTGAAATGTCTGGAGCAGACGCAGTGCAGCTTCCTGGTGGTGTCGTTCACTACCGACTGGCGCTTCTCTCCGGCACGTTCAGAAGAAATTGTGCACGCTCTGATTCAGGTGGATAAAGACGTGAGTTACGCCTGCATTGAATCCGAAAGCGGTCACGATGCGTTCCTGTTACCTATTCCGCGCTATATGGCCGTGTTTGACGCCTATATGAAACGCATTGCGCAGGAAATAGGGGAGCCATCTGATGAATAACATCCGTGAAGATCTGAATATTATTCAGCGCTGGGTAAAACCCGACAGCCAGGTACTCGACCTGGGTTGTGGTGAAGGCGTGCTGCTGAAATACCTGCGCGAAACCAAGAATGTGCGTGGTTACGGTCTGGAAATCAGTCCGGAAAAAATCACCGCCTGTATCGCCAACGGTGTGAACGTAATTGAGCAGGACCTGAACAAAGGCCTCAATCACTTTACCGATCAGAGTGTCGATACAGTGATTATGACTCAGGCGCTGCAGGCTGTGGATCGTCCCGATCTGCTGCTCGATGACATGCTGCGCATTGGCGAAGAAGCCATCGTTACTTTCCCTAACTTCGGCTACTGGCGTCCGCGTTTCTATCTGTTGCTGAAAGGCCGTATGCCAATGTCCGAGACATTGCCGCACAACTGGTATGACACGCCGAATATTCACTTATGCACATTTCTTGACTTCGAAATATTGTGCCGTGAAAAAGGTATCCGTATCCTGAATAAAACCGTCGTAGACGGGCAACACAAAGAGCACTGGACGGTGCGTCTGTGGCCGTCCATGCTGGGCGAAACCGCCATCTATCACATCACGAGGAAGTGACGATGAAGAAAATGATGATCAGATCGCTTTGCAGCGCATTGATTGCATGGTCAGCAGCATTTTCACTGCTTGTTCAGGCCGACAGCGGTGAGCAGAAGCAGGTATTCGGTGATTACGAAGTTCATTACATGGGGCTGAACTCCAGCTTCCTGCAGCCAGAAGTCGCAGAGGCTTATGGCATTCCCCGTTCCCGTTCCATGGGCTATCTGAGCATCAGCATTCTGAAAAAAACCGATCAGCCGGATGTGCTGGAATCACTCACCGGCAAAGTTTCCGGTGACATGAAAAACCTGATTGGTCAGAAAAAAGAGCTGCAGTTCAAAGAAATTAAAGAACGCGATGCGGTTTACTATATCAGCACCTTCCGCTTCGATGAGGAAGATGTGTATAAAATCACCGTGCAGGTGTCACCGGAAGGTGAATCCCGCACGTTTGATGTCAAATTTGATCAGCGCTTTTACGATTAACACAGACCACCGGCACTCATCTAAAACACAATAAGGTGCCGTCCCCTCAATAACTGTGGTCTGACCGACTTACGAGCTGAGTATGAAATTAGTATTAGCCAGCGGAAATGCCGGTAAGCTGCGCGAGTTCGCCCAGCTGTTTGAATCCCACTTTGCTGATCAGAATATCGAGCTGATTTCGCAGAACGAACTGAACGTCACGGAAGCCGAAGAAACCGGCATGACGTTTGAAGCCAACGCCATTCTCAAAGCCCGCAACGCCTGTGAACAGACAGGTCTGCCGGCACTGGCCGATGATTCCGGTCTGGAAGTTGATGCTCTGCAGGGAGAGCCGGGTGTTTTCAGCGCCCGCTTTGCCAAAGAAGAAGATGGCTTCGGCAGTGGTGACGCTGCCAATAACGCCAAGCTGCTGCACTGCATGCAGGGTATTCCTGATGAGTTGCGCACCGCACGTTTCCGTTGTGTGCTGGTGTACATGCGCAGCGCTGACGATCCTGAGCCGCAGGTGTTTGAAGGCAGCTGGGAAGGGCGCATTCAGAGTGCTGCTGATGGTGAAGGCGGTTTCGGTTACGACCCGCTGTTTTTTGTTGCGGACGAAGGCTGCACTGCAGCGGCGATGGGCAAAGAGCGTAAAAATGCTTTGTCACATCGTGGCCAGGCCATTCAGCAGTTACTGGCCAACTGGCAGCAGTAATTACTGATGCTGCAACTGCCTCCGCTGAGCCTCTACGTGCACGTGCCCTGGTGCGTGCGCAAATGTCCTTACTGCGATTTTAATTCGCACAAATCCGATGGCGATCTGCCGGAAGAAGAGTACGTCCGTAATCTGCTGGCCGATCTCGACCAGGATCTGATGTGGGCACAGGGGCGTGAGCTGCACAGCATTTTTATTGGTGGCGGTACGCCGAGCCTGTTATCGGCGGCGGCGTATCAGACTCTGTTCGATGGTCTGCAGCAGCGGCTGGTATTTTCCCCCAATATTGAAATCACACTGGAAGCCAATCCTGGCACCTTTGAAGCGGAAAAATTTGCCGCCTACCGCGATATCGGTATTAACCGTTTAAGCATCGGCATTCAGAGCTTCAATGATGATCATCTGCGGGCGCTCGGGCGCATTCATGACAGTGCCCAGGCACAGGCTGCAGTGGCCATGGCGGTTAAGGCTGGTTTCGATAATTTTAATCTGGATTTAATGCACGGATTGCCGGGGCAAACGCCGGAACAGGCGCTGGCCGATCTGCGCACGGCGCTGTCGTTTAATCCGCAGCACCTTTCCTGGTATCAGCTGACGCTGGAACCGAACACCGAATTTTATTCAAAACCGCCGCTGCTGCCGGAGGACGACGCCCTGTGGGATATTCAGGAAGCGGGTCTGGCGCTGCTGGAAGCGGAAGGTTTTGACCACTACGAAATATCCGCGCATGCCCGTCCGGGTAAAGCGTCAAAGCACAATCTCAACTACTGGACCTTCGGTGATTACATCGGTATTGGTGCCGGTGCCCACGGTAAGATAACGCTGCCGGACAGTAACGTGCTGTTCCGCACGCGTAAAACCCGTATGCCGTCGGATTATCTGAATCCGGATAAACTCTGGTTGGCGGGGAAAGAAACCATCGAGCCGGAAGACATAGGCTTTGAATGTCTGATGAATGGCCTGCGCCTGCGCGATGGTATCAGTGATGAAACCTTCGAAGACCGCACCGGCCTGCCTCTGGATTCTATGCAGACGGTGATGGACAAAGCTCAGGCCATGGGATTGCTGGAAGTCGGCAAATACATCCGCGCCAGCGCAAAAGGCCGCCAGTATCTGAACGAATTACTGGCGCTGTTTCTGAACGATTAAGCTGGCAATGGAGCTGCTCAGGCGGCAGAAATCTGCAGATTACGCAGAAAATCTTTAGCAGCTAACAGACCCATATCGTAACCCTCCTGCAGCTTCTGTTTATTCATGGTCAGACGGCTGACATGAAAATCCTCCGGCGGCGCGATCACGCGGATGGTACAGCCAGGCGGCGGATTATTAATGAAATTCAGGCTTTCATTGTATTTATAAGCGCGGTTCTGCATGGTTTCCCAGATGGCGGCATCGTCGCCAAACATACGTTTTACCGCACGCTTGAGCAGACGCTGGGACATGGATAAGCCGGCAGCGGATTGTGAACGGGGGGATTCTTCCTTGTGATAGCCCAGTGGTCGCGACAGCACCACGGTGATATCACGGGCACCCATTTCCCAGGCTTTTTTCACCGGAATGGAGTCTGATACTCCGCCGTCCACGTAGCGTACATCTTCAATCACTATGGGTTTGCGGAAGGCAAACGGCAGCGCACAGCTGGCCACCATCAGCGCATGCACATTATGCGGCGTCACTTTCAGATAACGTGGTTCACCGTCGGCAACACGGCTGACGACGGCATACACCGGGATGCCATCGGTAAGATTTTCCACCGCCAGCGGGATCTGTTGATGGGCGTAATTCCACAGCCAGTCGACATCGGTCAGGTGGCCGCCTTTTAAGCCCCGCAGCGGATTAAAAAACTCACGCTGAGTAGCGTAATTCACAATGATATCGTGTGAACGACCGGGCTGATTGCAGACGTAGCCAGACAGATTAGTGGCACCGGCGGAGACACCAATAGCAAAATCAAACCGACGGTAATTGTGCTGCATAAAGAAATCCAGCACGCCACTGGCAAAAATGCCGCGCATGGCGCCCCCTTCAACGACCAGTGCCGAGGTGTTGGGCAGGCGGAATACAGAATTATTAAAGGGCATAAGAAACCTCACATAACAAACCTCTGGCAATGGCCAAAAGCTTATGAGCGGTCAGGTAAAAGGGATAATGAATTAATGTTATGTCGCCGATAGGAAGAGTAAAACGCAAACTGTCAGGAAAGACTGTTGCAGGGATTTGCCGCGGATGACAAAGCGGACCAAGGGATACACAGTCAACCTGCACAGTTGGCAATAAAAAAGCCGGATAAACAAAGGCTTATCCGGCTTTCATAACGCTGACTGCGGTCAGACGTCTTTTTCTTCAGTCTGTTCTGTCTGGGGCAGAACGGCCATATCAACGAAACGCTGATCGTTATGCAGGCTTTCAAAGCTCGGATCTTTACCGGCCAGCACCCGCAGCGAGTCGGATTTCTCAATGGCACTCTGCAGATCGCGCAGGGCTTCGTCGACACTGCCGGACTCAGCAAAGGCACAGGCGCGCTGATACAACGCGTGACTGTTGCCCGGATCAATTTCCAGCGCACGGTTAGCGAGGCTGTTGGCCCACTGGGTCTGGCCCAGCGCCAGGGCGGCATCGGCTTTATATGTCAGGGCTTCGAGGTCATCCGGACGCAGTTGCAGAATCTGATCGTAAATCGCAATCTTGCTCTGTTCCGTGCTTTCCTGCGAGGCTTTCAGCCACAGCGAGTGAATCTCGTTGGTCAGCTCAATTTCTTCCTGCGCCTTGGCAATATGCCGTGACTTACGGTGCAGTTCGTTTTCGAGTTTATCCAGACGTTCTTCATAGGAAGCGGTAATGCGGCGGATTTCGTCGTTGGCAAATTCGCCTACGCGCTGTTTCAGGTCGCGCAGGGAATTCCAGCCGACCAGCACCAGCAGGGAGGAGGCACCGGCAATCAGATAAAAGAAATAGGTCACGGTGTCCGTGGCATAGGTCATCGCTTTACTGGCGACTTCAATTTCTTTATCGACGATTTTTTCGGTCAGTTCGACCCGTGCATCAGCAATCTGCTGGCGCAGATTTTTCACTTCATCCAGCAGGTAGCGCTCGGTGAAGGGGCTGTAAAGTGGTTGATCTAAGGCTTCGATGGTTTCTTCTGCTTTTTCATCGGCCTGCTGAGTTTCCCCATCGGCGAAGGCGGAGATACTCAGCAGCAGTGATAAACAGAAAATTAGTTTCTTCATGCAGTCTGTTGGTCTGTCCAGCTGGCGGATTGCTCGATCAATTGCTCGTGCAGAGCTTTGACCGCTTTCCCATAGTCAGCATCGCTGACGAGGAACATCATGTCCACCTGGCGCATGGCCTGGTGCACGGACTGAATGTTAACACCCGCAGAAGATAATGCACCAGCCGCTTTCTGTAACAGGCCAGGAATCTTCAGATCGGAACCGATGGCACTGACCATGGCCAGTTTTTCCACACGAATATCGGCATCCGGATAGGCGCTCTGCAGACGATCCATCAGCCAGTTTATGCGGCGTTTATTACCTTTCATATAATGCGTAACAGTGTTGGCATTAAAGTCTTTGGTGAGTACGCGCACGCCGGATTCCAGCACCAGATCGTTCATACGCTGAGCGTATTGCGCATCGCCAACCATATCCTGATCGAAGATTTCCAGTGCCCATACATTGCGTGCACCGGCAATAATTTCCACTTTTGGCGTCTGGCTGCAGTAATCGTTATGAATAACGGTACCGCTGTGCTCCGGATCAAAAGTATTTTTCACCCGCAGCAGAATATTCTTTTTACGCAGACCGGCGGCGGCACGAGGGTGAATCGCTTCCATTCCCAGGTTTGCCAGCTGATCACCAACGTCGTAGTTCGTCTGACCAATCGGATGGACTTTACCGTCTCCAACCAGAACCGGGTCAGCGGTACTGAGGTGATATTCTTTATGAATAATCGCTTCCGGCGCATTGGTCAGGGTGGCAATGCGGCTGAAGGTCATTTCGCTGTAACCGCGGTCAAAGGTACGCATCAGACCTTCGCGACACTGGGTATAACCGGTAACGATGGGCATTTCAGTCGCGAAATCGATGTTTTTGAAGGCAGATGAAATATGTTCATCCAGGCCCATCTGATCATCGGAGCGCCAGTTCGTCAGGTCCACAAAGGTGGCGTTTACGTTATGTTTGCGCAGCAGCTGAACAGAGTTGAATGCACTGTGGGCTTCGCCCAGGGCACTGAGCATTTCACGAACGCGGTGCAGGTGATCATCCAGCTGGAAGTGGCCGAAGTGACATACCACTTCGAGGTGTTCAAGGCATTCTTTTACATCATTAATGCGGCTTTGAATAAACTGGTCGGAACGCTTTTTAATCAGCGCGTCGTCAGCGAACATATCTTCATTAATGGCCAGCATCTGCTGTTCCACTTCGTCCAGCTTGTCCTGCCATGGGCGTTTCTCGTCCATTTCGGCAAACAGTGCGTAAACACCGGCTTCGTCGGTTTTCTTATGCTCCAGCAGGCCGTTAGTCATGCCTGCGTAAGCAGAGACCACAAATACGCGCTGATACAGAGTGCTGCTGCCATCAGCCAGGGTTTTCGGGCGTAACCAGATATTGCTTAAAACGTCGTCATAGCGGCTCATAGAAGTACCGCCGATTTTCTCAACACTGTGCATGGTGTTGTTTGTCATGAGAGACCTTCCTGTCAGAAATAAGTAACTGAAAAAATGGCCGGATTACCGGCCATGTATTGTGTGTTGTCTGTGCGGGACAGCGGGCTGCGATCACTGCGGACAACAGCTCTTTTTTAATAATCAGTCAGTTACTTTTTCACCTGACAGCTCATACGCGCCGTCTTTGTTATGCACTTCGTTACCGATTAATGGCGGATTAAATACGCAGGCCATTTTCATTTCAGTAAAACCACGTAGCAGGTGCTGATCGTGTTTGTCGAGCAGGTACAGAGTACCGGGTTTGATTGGATACACTTTGCCGTCGTCAACGGTTTCAATCTCACCTTCGCCGCTGATGCAGTACACAGATTCCAGATGATTCTGATACCAGATCGGCGTTTCGGTGTTGGCGTAAATGGTTGTGATGTGGAAAGAGAACCCCATTTTGTCTTCTTCCAGCGCCATACGAACGCTGTTCCAGGTGCCGGTTTCACTTTCAACTTTACGGTTGGAATTTTCACACTCTTCTAGAGTACGGACGATCATGTTAAATCCTTTGAATTCAGTTAATGTCGGGAGCTGAGCGCAGCGCCGGGGCGCTGCTGATAGCTGAGCGGCTCAGGAGGCTTTGGAAATCTGTTCGGCCATAACATCGCCGATACAGGTGTCGAGAATTTCCAGACCTTTTTTCAGCTTCTCTTCTTCAATGGTCAGTGGCGCCAGAACCTTAACCACCTGGCCGTCGGAGCCACTGGTTTCAATCACCAGACCACGTTCAAATGCCAGCTCGGTAATCTTGTCAGCAATATCACCGTTGGCGCATTCCAGACCCTGCATAATGCCGCGGCCTTTGTGCTTCAGCTGGCCACCGTGTTCGGCCTGAATTTCTTTCAGGCGGGTACGCAGCAGTTTGGCTTTACCCTGTACCTGTTTGGCAAAGGTGTCGTCGGCCCAGTAGGTTTCCAGCGCTTTGGTGGCGGTGACGAAAGCGTGGTTGTTACCACGGAACGTACCGTTGTGTTCACCCGGCTCCCAAGTATCCAGTTCTGCTTTCAGCAGCACAATGGCCATTGGCAGACCGTAACCACTGAGGGATTTGGACTGGGTGATGATGTCCGGTTCGATACCGAATTCTTCAAAGCTGAAGTAGGTACCGCTGCGGCCACAGCCCGCCTGGATATCATCGACGATCAGCAGCATGTCGTAACGCTTACACAGCGCCTGCAGGCCCAGCAGCCATGCGCCGGATGCGGCATTCAGACCACCTTCGCCCTGAATACATTCAACAATCACAGCCGCCGGATGACCCAGACCTGAGGACTTATCCTGCAGCGCTTTTTCGAAATAGTGCAGGGTGTTGTAGTCACCCAGATAGCCATCAAACGGCATAAAGTGCACGCCTGGCAGCGGCATGCCGATGGCTTTCTTGTATTTACCATTGGCGGTCACAGCGGCCGCGCCCTGAGTAACACCGTGGAAACCGTTAGTGAACGAAACAATATCGGTACGGCCGGTATTTTTACGGGCAATTTTCAGCGCGGCTTCCACAGCGTTGGTGCCGGTAGGGCCGGTGAACTGCATTTTGTAGTTCTTCATACCGCGTGGCTTCAGGATCAGGCGTTCGTAAGTTTCCAGGAACGCAGTCTTGGCTTCAGTGTGCATGTCCAGACCGTGGGTGATGTTGTCGCCCTGGATGTAGTCGATCAGCGCATCTTTGAAGTTCGGATTGTTGTGGCCGTAGTTCAGTGTGCCGGCACCACCAAGGAAATCGATGTACTGGTTGCCTTCGCTGTCAGTGAGTGTGGCGTTCTGCGCTTTGGTAAAAGTAACCGGGAATGAGCGGCAGTAACCACGCACGTTGGATTCGAACTTTTCATAAATATCCATAGTGTTTTACTCCTGTATCGTTGTCTGTGACGGTATCTGTGTTGTGTGTTTCGCTCTTGCCTGCAGAGCCGGATCAGCAATGGCAGCAAGATCGAAAGGGCCGATATGCACGAGCTTCTCTGTCTCGTGTTCGCCGTTGAAATGTTGTTCACGGTCAAACATATCGCGGTCATTGAGCGGGGCATTCAGCGTTGCAGCAAGGCGCTGAAAGGTTTTCCACGACGCCTGATTGTCCGGCGTGATGGTGGTGTGAAGATGCTGTACCTGGCCGCCAAGGCGGATCAGCAACTGCATCAGCATCTGACTGGCAAGCCCCTGTCCCCGGGTGGAAGCATCCACCGCGACCTGCCAGACGAACAGCACGTCAGGTTGCTGTGGCAGCCGGTAGCCGGAAATAAATCCAACCATCTGACCACCACGCTCAGCGACGATTGCCGTATCAGCAAAGTGGGAACACTGCAGGAGATTGCAGTACATTGAATTGACATCTAAAGGTTTACAGCGCTCTACCAGAGCAAAGACGTCAGATCCATCGGTCGAAACCGGCTTACGGAAGCTGAAATTACATTCAGCTGTAACATTTTTTTGATTCGAGGTTGTCGAATAAGGGTCCATTTTTGGGTTCAGAAGCCGCGTACCGAGCTAAATCACTGCATTCCTGTTGAATGCTGATAGTGACTTTGTCATTACGGCGCCTGCTATTTACTTAGAACACTAAACAATTTAGCATCATAAAAAACTATTTACAACTCTAAATAATATTTAAAGCAATATGGACAAACAGCCCTGGTTAACATTCTCCCTTGAGGACACCCTCTACGCTTTGCCGGTAAAAGACATCCGCGAAGTCAGCCCCTGGTCGCGGCCGGAACCGGTGCCAGCGGCACCGCAGATGGTGGAAGGCATCATTAATTCCCGTGGGGAAATCGTCACTGTTGTTGATGCCCGTTTACTGCTTGGTCTGCCAGCGACGGACGCCGATGAAGACAGCCGCACGATGACTCTGGAGTTGCCCGGTGAAACCATTGGACTGACCGTCGACCGGGTCGGGGAAATCGCGCAGCTGGATGAACGCGACATCGAACAACCGCATACGCCACAGGCCGCTATTCCCGCTACTGTGCAGGTCGACGATGAGCTGGTTGTAGCGCTGGATATCAGTTACCTGCGGGAGCTGTCGGCAAAGGAGGGAAAATGAGCCTTTATAGTCTTGATGGTGGTAATATTGCGCCCCGGAACAAAGCTAGCCTGGACGACGATATGAACCGCTATGAAGAAGTGCTGGTCGCACTTCGCCGCATCATCCGTGCTACGGATCTGCACTCCCGCCAACTGAGTAAAATTTCCGGGCTTACGGCCCCGCAACTGCTGATCCTGCAACTACTGCGTCAGCAGGAAGAACTGACCGTGGGCGAAGTTGCTCAGAAGGTGAGCCTGTCTCAGGCCACTGTGACGACCATTATTGATCGCCTGGAAAAGCGTGGTCTGGTGCGTCGTGAACGTGGCAGCAGTGATAAGCGAAAGGTATTTGTGTACCTGACACCGGCGGCCAACGATATTCTGGTGGACGCGCCCAAGCCGCTGCAGGACAGCTTTATTCAGCAGTTTCAGGATCTGCATGACTGGGAGCAGACCATGATTCTCAGCTCGCTTGAACGGGTCGCCTATATGATGGACGCCCAGCATATTGATGCCTCGCCGGTACTGGATGTAGGCGCGCTGGACCGTCTGGCACGCGATCATCGCGAGTAATGTCCGGGCCCAGACCCCACCCAGACATCAGGCATTAAGCGCATTTGCCGCCTGCGGCAGGCCGGCACCGGAGCCGTGGGCTCCGGTGTACTTCACACTGGATATTCCCTCCGTCATAACCGTTTTTTCTGTGCCTTTGTCAATCACTTAGAGGAAAGAGTGAAATAGACAAAAGTGCGGCTCTTACGTACTTCTACTTTGGTTTATACTGCGCATCACCGTATTTTCCGCAACTGATACTCAGCCGCAGGACCGATATCCACAGGCGCGTCATATTCCGGTCAACAGGAATGTGATAGTCAGATTGCAGTACCCAATATCTGAGTTCCAAACTGATCGGAGGCTAACTCATGACAGACGTAGTGATCGTAGCAGCAACGCGTACCGCGATCGGCACTTTTGGCGGTTCACTGGCCGGTGTACAGGCCACAGACCTTGGTGCCACCGTAATCCGCGCCCTGCTGGACAAAACCGGAATCGATCCGGCTGCGGTAAATGAAGTACTCATGGGCCAGGTGCTGACCGCAGCCTGTGGTCAGAACCCGGCGCGTCAGGCAGCAATTAAAGCGGGCCTGCCAGACACAGTACCGGCCATGACCATCAATAAGGTGTGTGGCTCCGGTCTGAAAGCTCTGCATCTGGCGGCACAGTCGATCAAATGCGGCGACGCCGATATCGTGATTGCCGGTGGTCAGGAATCCATGTCGAACGCACCGCACGCGCTGCCAAACTCCCGCAACGGTCAGCGTATGGGCAACTGGAACATGGTCGATACCATGATCAGTGACGGCCTGTGGGATGCGTTTAACGACTACCACATGGGCATCACTGCAGAAAACATCGCTGACGAATACAGCATCAGCCGTGAAGAGCAGGATGCCTTCGCTGCAGCCTCTCAGGCTAAAGCTGTGGCAGCCATTGCCGCCGGTACCTTCAAAGACGAAATCACTGCGGTGACGATTCCACAGCGCAAAGGTGATCCGCTGGTCTTTGATACCGACGAAAACCCACGCGCCGGTACCACTGCGGACAAACTCGCCGCGATGCGCCCAGCCTTCAAAAAAGATGGCTCAGTAACTGCCGGTAACGCCTCATCACTGAACGACGGTGCTGCCGCTGTGATGCTGACCAGCCGTGCCAAAGCAGAAGAACTGGGCCTGCCCATTCTGTGCAGCATTGCGGCTTACGCCAATGCCGGTGTTGATCCGAAAATCATGGGTACCGGTCCGATTCCGGCAACCAAAAAATGTCTGCAGAAAGCGGGCTGGAGCGTCAGCGATCTGGATCTGATCGAAGCCAACGAAGCCTTCGCTGTGCAGGCGCTGTCGGTGAACAAAGGTCTGGAATGGGATGCCGACAAGATCAACGTGAATGGCGGTGCTATTGCATTGGGTCACCCGATTGGCGCATCCGGTTGCCGTATTCTGGTGACACTGCTGCACGAAATGATCCGTCGTGACGCCAAGAAAGGCATGGCGACTCTGTGTATCGGTGGTGGCATGGGTGTGTCGCTGGCGATTGAGCGCTGAGTGGTAATGTGCACGACACGGTAAATAAGCATGTGCGTTAATGCTTAAGACATAAAAAAGGGCAGCCTCAGCTGCCCTTTTTTATGGGCGGCAGATCATCAGTGAACAAAGTGGCCGCTGCGGCTGGCGAAGGCGGAACATCCGTCTTACTCTGATCAAAAATCACACAGGACAGTGATATGAATAACAGCCCCGCCGCACAGACTCCGACCTGTACCCCTGCTGCTTCCAGCCACATGATGACCCGGCCATTAATTATTTCTGACCTGCTTGAATACGCCGCTGCGCATCACGGCAACCAGCAGATTATCAGTCGCCGGCTGGAGGGCGATATTCACAGTTACAGCTACCGTGAAGCCTTAGCGCGTTCTAAGCAGCTGGCTAATGCGCTGGACTTTCTTGGAGTAAAACCCGGCGACCGGGTGGCGACGCTGGCGTGGAACGGCTATCGCCACCTGGAATGCTATTACGCCATCTCCGGCATGGGGGCCATCTGTCATACCGTGAATCCACGTTTATACAGCGAGCAGATCGAATACATCATTAACCACGCGGAAGACTGCTACGTGTTTCTTGATGCCTGCTTTGCCCGTCTGCTGGAACCTGTGGCCGACAAACTGACCTCGGTGCGCGGTTTTATTTTTATGATCGACGAAGATCAGATGCCGGCAACCTCACTGCCCAACCCGATGAATTACGAAGCCCTGCTTGCCGCTCATTCTGCAGAATTTCAGTGGCCGGATTTCAGCGCCGATCCCGCCGCCTGCCTGTGTTACACCTCAGGTACCACTGGCAATCCGAAAGGCGTTTTATATTCCCATGCCTCCACCGTACTGCACGCCTACGCCAGCCGTAATCCCGATGCGCTGAATATTTCTGCCGATTCCGTGGTGATGCCGGTGGTGCCTATGTACCACGTCTGTGCCTGGGGTATGCCGTATATCGCGCCCATAGCCGGTGCCACCCTGGTGTTGCCCGGTGACGGCATGGATGGCAAAAGCCTGCATGAATTAATTGATTACGCACAGGTGGATTTAATGCTCGGTGTACCGACGGTATGGCTTGGCTTAATCGACTATCTGAAAAAAGAAGACAAACACATGGATTCGGTAAAAACCGTGGGCGTAGGTGGTTCGGCGTCACCGCGCTCTCTGGTCGAGCGGCTGGATAAAGAATACGGTGTGTATTTATTACCTATCTGGGGCATGACAGAAACCTCACCGCTGGCCACACTGGGTGCACCAACCAAAGCCATGCGAAGTATGAGTGACGACGAACGTTATCGTCTGCAGACCACCGCGGGTAAACCCATGTTCGGTATTCAGCTGGAAATCTTCGGTGAAGAAGATGAGCCTCTGCCTCATGATGGCAAAACCCGCGGCTATTTACGCGTGCGCGGCCCCTGGGTGCTGGATGCTTATTACAAAAATGAAAAACCGGAATCCTTTTTTATCGATGCTCAGGGCAACCGCTGGTTTGATACCGGGGATATCGCTGTGATAGATGAAAACAGCTATCTGCAGATTGTTGACCGTGCCAAAGACGTGGTGAAATCCGGCGGCGAGTGGATCTCCAGTATTGATCTGGAAAATGCCGCCGTCGGCCATCCGCAGGTAATGGAAGCCTGCGTGATTGGCGTGCGCCATCAAAAATGGGATGAAAGGCCTCTGCTGTTTATCGTCCAGCAGGCAGGTGCCAACCTGAGCAAAGAAGATATTCTGACTTATCTGGAAGGGCATGTGGCTAAGTGGTGGCTGCCCGACGACGTTCTATTTGTGTCCGAGCTGCCGCACACGGCGACCGGAAAGCTGCAGAAACGTTCGTTACGGGATGAATATATCGACTACCTGATTAACAGCTGAAGTTCATAAAATCAGATTTCTGTCGCTGTTTTATAACCCAGTTTCAGTATCTGGTATCAGCCTGCTGCCATCGGCAGGCTGATACGGAAGCAGGTATTCCCCGGTTCACTGCTGACCTGTATCTGCCCTTTGTGGCGCTGAATAATACTGTACACGGTCGATAGTCCCAGTCCGGTGCCTTTACCAATTTCTTTGGTGGTAAAAAATGGATCAAAAATTTTGTCTTTAATTTCCGGGGCAATACCCTCGCCGTTATCCCGGATTTCTAATATCCAGTTTGTCCCGTCAGCAAATAAACACAAACTGAATTCAGGCTGTTTTATATGTTCAACAGCATGGACAGCGTTCTGAATCAGGTTAACAACCACCTGACCTATCAGGCCGCTGTTACCTTCGATTAAAGCCTTTTCCGGCATTTCAATGTGGGTGTCTATATCCGCATGCAGCTGATACTTCATTAAGCCGATGGCGCTGTGAATACATTCGCTCAGATCAAACTGAGAGGAATCCAGGTTATCGCGACGGGAAAAAGTACGAAGGTTGGTAACGATTTCACTGACCCGCTTCAGACCTTTGCGTGAATCATTGACCAGTGCATAAATATCTTCCAGCATAAATTCGAGATCCGCTGCTTCACGTTCTTCGCTGATCTGCTGGCGCAGCTGATTGCCGATGACGTCATCACCCAGAACCATAGCGTGAGTGAATTCCTCATGCAGCTTCAGCATATGCGACATAGTCTGAATATACTCGTCCAATGGTTCAAAATTACTGAGAATAAAAGACACCGGGTTATTAATTTCGTGGGCGATACCGGCAGCCAGTTGTCCGACCGCTGACAGCTTTTCCGAATGGTAAAGCTGCTCCTGGGTTTCGTGCAGTTTCGACAGAGTATTCTGCAAACGCTGATACTGGGCTTTTAATCTTTCCTCTGAAACCTGACGTTCCAGTTGAGTACGCACCTGCTCCACCGTTTTTTCCAGCAGACTCAGGCGCGAAACATCCAGCTGGCTGATCGCAGCTTCATTCAGGAAGGCAATAAAGTAATGACTCTTATGTTCATAGCAGCGCAGCGGAAAAATAATACTGGCGCTCAGTGCGGAGCAATGAATCGCGGCGGCGGCATGATGCAGGGGATGATTTTTATCCAGATTCAATAGCAGCGGGCGGTCATCGGGAATATTGCTCTGTAAGGCGTGGTCAGCAATGTCCTGCCATGCCGGACTGATACCCTGAGGAGCCGGATAAACAGCCTGCAGCTCTCCGGCTTTACTGACGTGCAATAACACATCAGCCTGAATAAGCGCCTGCATCAGAGCGGCCAGATCGGAAACGTGGGCTGAGCTGAAATCCGCCTCACGGTTCATACGGGCAAGAAAGGTAAGCAGTTCCAGCTCATGATTACGGCGCTGGCGCTGGTTCTCAAAGGCGTTGAACTCATGCCATTCTCGCATGATAAGGCCAGACAGAAACTCGGGCGTTAAATCACTGAGCAAATGCAGGTGATGAATCTTAAAGCGCCACAGATCCGGCAGCAGCTGTGCGCGTACTGCCTCAGGAGCAAAACAGATCAGGCGGGTGTTCTGGTTCTTCAGATTCTGGCGCAGGTACTGCAGCAGTTCGGTTTCGGTATCAACGTCCTGACCCGGGAATACCACCACCAGAACCGGTAACTCCCATTGTTTCTTCAACCACTTTTTCAGGCCTTTATTACCCTCTGCCGGCCAGATATCTGCACCGGGCGGTACAGCAGGAACAGGCACAGGAGCAGCGGACTGCTCGTCGCCAGTGAATGGCAGAGAGCCGATCAATGCCCATGGAATACTTGGTGAAAAAGACAGCTTATGCTCAGACATACATATCTCCGCTCTGGTCTACACTCAGCTTAGCGTTCCCGGCGGCGAAGCTTATATCAGTCTGCAATGACGTGAATGCTGTGATTTATCTTTGGTTATATAGCCTGTTTGCTATATGGCTTGTTTACTAAATAACTTGTCCATGCAGGAGCGAATTATGAACGTTCGTCTTGTCTATTATTCACTGGCGACCAGGGATATGTCGTTGCTTGATGTGCAACAGATACTGGATGTTGCACGACCCAATAACGACTCGTTACATATTTGTGGCATGTTATGTTACGAACAGCGTTATTTTTTGCAGGCGCTGGAAGGTGAACGGGCTGATGTTAACGAGCTATATCTGAGCATCGCAGAAGATGCCCGTCATGACGAAGTTGTGATCATCAGTTATCAGGAAATTGATGAGCCGATGTTTAACGAATGGCAGATGGGATTTGCGCCGGCGTCGGATCATTTTTACAGCCTGTTGTCCGAGTTAGGACAAAACAGCTTCGACCCGTCAGAGTTAACAGCAGAACAGGCGCTGAAATTACTTCAGCGGTTATCAGAAAGCCCGGAATAAATCCGGGCTTGTGCAGATATTTAATATAACCGGAATTACTGGATTTCCAGTCGTTTGGTGCCGGCCTTCTGCTGACGTTTTGGCAGGTTAAGAATCAGAATGCCATTCTCGTATTTTGCGCTGGCGTGTTCTGTTTCTACTTCCTGTGGTAGTTCAAAACTTCGCGATACACTGCCATAGTAGCGTTCGCTGCGCAGTATCTGATCGCCGTCTTTCTGGCTGTCATGCTGCTTCACTTCTGCTTTCAGTGTGACTACGGCACCATCAATATCTACATGGATATCTTCTTTATTTACGCCGGGTAATTCCGCCTGAATACTGTAGCTTTCGGCGTTTTCACCGACCTGTACCTTGATCTGTTTAGGCAGCCCCTGGCCATGCAGTGGTTTGACGTAAAAACCGGAGGCAACGTCGTTGAACAGGTCGTCGAATAAACTGGAACGGGTAGTAGGGAATAAGCTCATAAAACATCCTCCTGTGAGAACATCAATAACAGATTAATAAAGCGTACCGCCACTATTTTCGGGAGTGGCTGCAGCGAATTTTTAAGCCTGATCAGAGCTTTTCTGATTAATAAAATAGGGGCGCTGAAAGCGGATTCAAGGGGCAGTATTGAAAAAATTTTTGGTGAGCTTTTGTGGGCATAAAATGTCTGTTGGTAAGGGGCCGTGCAGAGAGAATAGTCGCGGTGCTGAGAGAATAGTCGCGGTGCAGAGAGAATAGTCGCGGTGCAGAGAGAATAGTCGCGGTGCTGAGAGAATGGTGCGCGGTGCGCACCCTTGTATCTCTCCCCGAATATCTGATTAGCTATCAGATGTTCACAGAATCCGGTGAA